>Ga0207709_10000076_pt1 | contig 173292 bp, 160 predicted proteins | sample KBSM34metaG_FD_184397 | JGI IMG/M metagenome (GOLD analysis project Ga0207709, IMG submission 184397) | Miscanthus rhizosphere microbial communities from Kellogg Biological Station, Michigan, USA - KBS M3-4 metaG (SPAdes) (version 2) | ecosystem: Host-associated > Plants > Roots > Rhizosphere... | reverse complement strand
GCCGCTACCTGCCGCAGCTCGCGGGGCTGTCGAACGCGGCGATCCATGCGCCGTGGCTGGCCTCGCCGGTGGAGCTGGAGGCAGCGGGCATCACGCTCGGCGAGACGTACCCGAAGCCGGTGGTGGATCACGCCGAGGCGCGCGAGAAGACGCTGCAGCGCTACGCGGCGGCGCGGGCCAAGGTGCTGCAGAAGCCATGAGAAAGGGGCCCGAAGGCCCCTGTTCTCTGGTCGCCGCCGGGAGCACCCCGGCCAGCATCAAGCGGCAGCAGCCAGCGTCGATTCGCTCGTGTACGCACGCACCAGGCGCAGCAGTTCCTCTTCCGAGTACGGCTTGCCGAGGTAGTGGTTCACGCCCAGCGTGCGCGCGTATTCGCGGTGCTTCTCGGCGATGCGCGAAGTGATCATGATGATCGGCAGGCCGGCCATCGAATCGTCGGCGCGGATGTTGCGGGCCAGGTCGAAGCCGTCCATGCGCGGCATCTCGATGTCCGACAGCACCACCGCCGGGCGCTCCTGCTGCAGCCGTTCGAGCGCCTGCAGGCCATCGGCCGCGAGCGACACGCGATAGCCTTCGCGCTGCAGCAGGCGCTGCGTGACGCGGCGCACGGTGATGGAGTCGTCCACCACCAGCACCAGCGGGACCTGCGGTGCCACCGGAGCCAGCGTCGGCAGCGGCTGCTGCGGCGCGCCGTGTTCGGCCGCGGCGCCGTGCGCCGGCGCTGCCAGCGCGGCGGCCTGGCGCTCGCGCGCCTGTTCGCCATGCACCGAGGCCAGCGCCACCGGGTTGTAGATCAGCGCCACCGCCCCCGACGCCAGCACCGAGATGCCGGCCAGGCCGGGCAGCCGCGCGAGCTGCGGGCCGAGGTTCTTCACCACGACTTCCTGGTTGCCCAGCACTTCGTCCACGTGCAGGGCCACGCGCTGTGCCGCGCTTCGCACGACCACGATCGTGTTGTTCCTGGCCACCGCGTGTTCGCTGCGGGTCGAGGCCTGCAGCAGCGCACCGGCCCAGTAGAACGGCACCTGCTCGCTGCCGAACGGATGGCTGTTGTGCAGGTAGGCCGCCTCGAGGTCGGTGCCGCCCACGCGCTGCACCAGTTCCACCAGGTTCGACGGCACGCCGATCGACACTTCGCCCGCGCGCAGCATCACCACGTGCGTCACGGCGGTGGTCAGCGGCAGCACCAGCTTGAAGGTGGTGCCCTGGCCGGGGTTGCTGTGCGTTTCGATGCGGCCGCCGAGCGCCGCGATCTGCGCGCGCACCACGTCCATGCCGATGCCGCGGCCGGCCAGTTCGGAGACCTGCCCCGCCGTCGAGAAGCCAGGCTTGAAGATCAGCTCGGTGGCTTCCTCGGCCGACAGCTCCTTGTCGTGTTCGAGCAGGCCGAGGGCGCGGGCGCGCTCTGCGATGCGCTTGTTGTCGAGGCCGGCGCCGTCGTCGCGGAAGCTCACCGAGACGTCGTTGCCTTCGTGGTGCAGGTCGATGACGATCAGGCCGCTGGCGTCCTTGCCGGCCTTCTCGCGCACCGCCGCACTCTCGATGCCGTGCGCCACGCAGTTGCGCAGCAGGTGCTCGAAGGCGGGCGTCATGCGGTCAAGCACGCCGCGGTCCATTTCGATGGAGCCGCCGACGATGTCCAGGCGCACCTGCTTGCCGGTGTCCTTCGAGGCCTGGCGCACCACGCGGTAGAGGCGGTCGGAGATGCCCTCGAACTCCACCATTCGCGTGCGCAGCAGGCCGCGCTGCAGTTCGCGCGTCTGGCGCGCCTGCACGCTGAGATCGTCTTCCGTGGCCTGCACCGTCTTCTGCAGCGTGCGCTGCACGGTGGCCACGTCGTTCACCGACTCGGCCATCATGCGCGTGAGTTCCTGCACGCGGGTGAAGCGGTCGAACTCGAGCGGGTCGAAGCTCTGCTGCGAGTCCTTGGCCTGCGCCAGTCGGGACTGCATCTGGCTTTCGGCCTGCACCTCGATGTCGCGCAGTTGCTGGCGCAGGCGGTCCAGGTTGCCCGTCAGGTCGGACAGCGAGCCGCGCAGCTGGCCCAGCTCGGCCTCCAGGCGCGAACGCGTGATGATGACCTCGCCGGTCTGCGCGACCAGGCGGTCGAGCAGCTGGGTGCGGATGCGCACGGCCTGGCCCGTTGCGGCGCGCAGCGGCGTGAGCAGCGCGGGCGCGGGGCGCGGCTGCAGCGTCGCGGGGACGCCAGGCTGGTCTTCGAGGCTCGCCACGGGAGCGGCGATTTCGTCGTTCGCGGGCACGCCGGCTTCGGCCGCAACATGCGGCGGCGGGGCGGCAGGCGCGGTCGCAGTGGCCGCGGCCACGATCTGGGCCAGCTCGACCTGCGTGGCGTCATCGGCCGCGCGCAATGCGTCGAAGGTGGCCTGCAGGGTGTCGAGGCGCGCCAGCAGTTTTTCGATGTCGGCGCGTGCCGCTCCCTGGGAGCCCAGGATTTCGATCTCGGACTCCATGCGGTGCGCGCGCTCGCCCAGGCGCATGGCGCCGGCCAGCCGTGCGCTGCCCTTGAGCGTGTGCAGCGTGCGCAGCACCGAGGCGCGCGGGGCACCATCGTCTGGGTGATGCGCCCACTGGCGCAGCGCCTCGCCGAGCTGCGGCAGCAGTTCGGCCGCCTCTTCCTCGAAGATCGGGAACAGGTCGACGTCGACCGCGTCGGCCAGGTCGATGGCGTCTTCGGAATCGTCCAGCGCCACGTCGGCGACGGATTCGGCAACCACCACCTGATGCAGCGGCCGGGCCTCGGCACGCATGGCGAGTTCGGTCGGCATCGGCGAATTGGCGATGTCGCGCAGCGCCTGCAGCGTGCCTTCGGCCGGGTCGCGCAGGAAGCCGACGGCGAACTGGTGCAGCAGGCGGCGCAGCTCGTCGGCCGCGGCCACCAGCACCATGCCCTGCTCCCGCGTGCCGCTGCCCAGCATCTGCAGGTGCTGCAGCGCGGCTTCGAGCAGGCGGGCCATGCCCGACAGGCTGTGGAAGCCGACCGTGGCCGAGCTGCCTGCCAGCGAGTGGGCCAGCGCAACGGTCGAGTCGGGCAGGCGTTCGTGCGATTCGAGCGCCCATTCGCCGACGTCGGTGGCGAGCTGGCGCGACCATTCGTCGGCCTCGTTGAGGTAGACGTTGTAGAGCTGGATGCCGATGCGCAGCGGGCCGATGACCTTGACCTGGTCTTCGGCGCTCGCAGCCGCGGCTGCGATGTCTTCCGCGGCTTCTTCCTGCGGTTCGGCGGACACGACAGGCGTGGCTGCCGCGGCAACGGGCTCGGGCGCTTCGTCGGCGACCAGGATCTGGGCTTCGGCAGGCGCCACCGGCGCCTCGAAGATGGGCGCGATCACCTCGGCAACCGCCGGGGCGGGCAGTTCGGGTTCGGGTTCCGGTTCGGCGACCGATTGCAGCTCGGGCTCGGCGACCGGTTCTTCCTCATGCGGCGGCAGCGCCGCGGCTTCGATGACTTCCGGCTCGGCGGCGGCCTGCACGGGCAGCGGCGCGGGTTCCCAATCGAGATCGGGCAGGCCGGCGGTGGTCGGCACGGTGGCTTCGACCGCTTCGACGACTTCGATCACGGGCTCGGCTTCCGCCAGCTTCGGCTCGGTGGCCACGGGCGTCTTCGCGGGCGAGAGGAAATCGAACTCCTCGCCGCTCGGCAGAGCTGTCAGCGCCGCGGGCTCGGTGGTCTGCTTCGACTCGAAGTCGATGAAATCGGTCGACGCGAAATCGTCGTCGGTCTCGGGTGCGGCGGGTGCGGCGGGCGCAGCGGGCTCCTGCCACGCCACGGTTTCGAGCGGTGCTTCGGGCGCCGCAGCGGGTGCGGGCGCAGGTACTTCCGGGGCCAGCGACAGATCGGGCAGATCCGGCAGCTGCAGCGGCGGCAGTTCCGCCGCCACCGGCGCCGGAACCTCGAGAAGGGGTGCGGGCGCGGTCACAGGCTCTTCGGCTGCGATGTGGCGCGCGGCGACCGCCAGGGCCTCGGCGTCGGCCATGCGCACCGGCGGGGGCACGGGCTCGCCAGCCAGCAGCGCGTTGGCCACGCGGCTGAACTGCGTGGACTGCCAGCCGTGCGCGGAACCCGAAGCGATGGCTTCGACCCATTGGCCGAATTCCTTCAGCGTGCGCTCGGTGCCCGACAGCAGTTCCGGCGTGGCGGGGCGCTGGTCGGCCAGCCAGGTGTTGAGCACCTGTTCGAGCGACCAGGCGGCATCGCCGAAGTCGGTGAGGCCGACCATGCGCGAGCTGCCCTTGAGCGTGTGGAAGGCGCGCCGCAGGATCGTGAGTTCTTCGGTGTCGTCCGGGTAGCCGGCGAGTTCTGCGATGGCGGCCAGGCCGTTCTCCACCACTTCGCGGGCTTCGTCGAGGAAGATGTTCTGCAGGTCGTCTTCTTCGAGCTCGGTGACTTCGGTGTCGGGCAGCGCGCTCGGGCCGGTGATCTTGTTCGTCCAGCTGTCGGCCTTGTTGCTGAATTCCTCGATCGGCGAGACCTTGGCCTTGCGGTTGGGCGTGGCCAGTGCGGCGAGCTTCGAGGCGATCTGGGCGTCGACTTCCTCGATGCTGAGCACGGCTACGGCGGCCGGAGCCTGGCTCGGGGCGGCAGCGTCGGCCGTGCTGTCGGTGGCCTGGCGGCCCATCAGCGGCTTGAGTTCGCCCGCGTCGGCGTCGAACACGAACAGGCGCTTGGCCAGCGCGGGCTGGTAGCCCAGCATGTCGATCAGGAAGCCGAGCGCGCCGAGGTTGTTGCCCAGCGCGTCGAAGCCGGCCATTTCCTCGGCCGGCGAGGTGCTGACGAGCATCGCCTCGACGTCGTCGCGCATGCGCTGCACGGTGAGCGCGGCCTGGTCGAGGCCGAGCACGGAGAACACGCCGCGCATCTGCAGGAGCTGCGTCGGGACGGTGCGCAGCAGGCCTTTTTCGGCCGGGCGGCGGAAATACTGGTCGAGCGATTTCTCGAGCTCGCTCAGGTGGCTGCGCAGCTCGTCGACCACGGTGCCCATGGTCTGGCGGTCGCTCACGCGGCGGTAGAGGTCTTCCATCCACGGCTCGAGCGGCTCGGAATGGCCGCCCGCGCGCACGCGTTCGATGCGCCCCGCCAGCTGCAGCGTGCGGGCCGTGAGCTGCGGATCGCTCGGGTCGAGGTCTTCGAGCGCGGCTTCCAGGTACAGCACCGAGGTGGCGACTTCCATCGCGAGTTCGGTACCGGGCGCCTGGCCTGTGCGCACGGAGGCTTCGACCGCGTGGGTCAGGGCCAGCACCATCGGCAGACTCGGCGGATGCAGCTTCTGCAGCGATTCGCCGAGCTGCGCGAAGGTGTCGGCCACCTGGCGCGTGCGGGTGATGTCGCCGCCCGAGAGCGCCGACCACATTTCCTTTGCGGTCTCGATGCGCTTGCGGGCTTGTTGCAGCACCAGCGGATCGAAGCGGCCGAACTGCTCGACGGTGTAGTCGACGCGCGGCTCGCTGGCGATGCCCCAGGCGTTGCGCACGGTGCGCAGCGTGGCGGCGTCGTCGCTGCCGGTGGGCACGGCCTGAGCGCAGAAGAACAGCAGGTCCTGGCCGAGGCGGTCGGACACGAGGCTGTCGCCGCGCGCGAGGGTGGCGTATTGCAGCAGCACGCGCGAGGCGGCGCGCTTGACGTAGGCGTCGGGCGCGATCAGGCCGGTGGCAAGGGCTTCGAAGAAGCCGGCGGCCAGGGTCCAGAAGCTGGCGACGCGGGGCAGCAGCGCGCCGCGTCCGAGCCCCAGGCACAGCGCATGCAGACGGCGCGCGGCATGCACGTCGCCGGTCTTGACCAGCTGCAGCACTTCGCGGTCGAGCCGCGAGCGCACGGCCGGGTCGTAGGCCACGGCGGCCTGCGTGAGGGCAGGCTTGATCTCGACCCAGCGCCACGCGGTGCTCCACAGGTCGGCGGGGTGCACGCGCTCGTTGCCGACCAGTTCCAGCACGTCGCGATACTGGGGAAACAGCGCCACCGACGACACGGGCTTGCCAGCCAGCAAGGCGTTCAGGAAGTCGACGACGGCGAAGCCGGCACGCTCGATCTTGAGCACTGCGGCGTCGGTGCAGCGCTGCGGTTCGGCAATGAAGCCCTGCACCGCGAACTCGATGGCGCCAAGCACCAGAGCGGGCGAGGGATGCCCCACCATCTGGAGGGCGCCAACGGCTTGGTGCAGTTGCTGGCGGGCCATCTGCAGCGGGCCGCTCTCGGGCTCGGCCGCAGCAGCGTCCACGTCGCGCACGAAGCGCCGCAGCGACTTGCCTACACCGTCAAGGGATTTCTGGATTTCTCCCAGCACCCAGGCCAGCGGCCCGAGGTCTTCGGTGGCCGGCATGTTGCCGGCGGGGGGGGCCGTGGCAGGGGTTTGAATCGACACGTTGGGTGCTCGCCGTTCTTATCTATCGGGGTCAGGCAATCTTGAAACGGGCCACCGAACGGCGCAGTTCTTCGGCCATCTGCGACAGCTCGCGCACCTGCTGGGCGGTGGTGCGCGTGCCTTCGCCGGTCTGTTCCGTCACGGCAAAAATGTGCTGGATGTTCGCGGCCACCACGTTGGCCGAATCGGCTTCGCGGGAGGCGGATTGCGAAATCTGCTCAATGAGGTCGGCAAGACGGCGCGACACGCGGTCGATCTCGGACAGCGCGGTACCCGCGTTGTCGGACAGCTTGGCCCCTTCGACCACACCCTGCGTGGAACGCTCCATGGCGCCCACCGCATCCTGCGTGTCGGTCTGAATCGCCTTCACCAGCGCCGAGATCTGGCGCGTGGCGTCTGCGGAGCGTTCGGCCAGTCGCTGAACTTCTTCCGCCACCACCGAGAAGCCTCGGCCGGCTTCACCGGCGGATGCCGCTTGAATGGCGGCGTTCAGGGCCAGCACGTTGGTCTGTTCGGTAATGTCCGAGATCAGTTCGGTGATTTCGCCAATCTCCTGCGACGATTCGCCCAGGCGCTTGATCCGCTTGGAGGTTTCCTGGATCTGGTCGCGGATGGAGTTCATACCGCCGATGGCGTTCTGCACGGCCTGCAGGCCCGACGATGCGGCTTGCAGCGACTGGCGCGCCACCGTGGCGGACTCTTGCGCTTGCGAGGACACGCCGTTGATTCGCTCGGCCATGGTCAGCACCGACTGGCCGGTTTCGCGAATTTCGCGCAGCTGTTCGGTCGAGGCGGCGAGCAGTTCGGTCGAGGTGTTTTCCACCTGCGACGTCGTCTGCGCCACGCGGGTCGCCGTGTTCTGCACGTTGCCCACCAGCAAACGCAGTTCTTCCACCGTGTAGTTCACCGAGTCGGCGATGGCGCCGGTGATGTCCTCGGTCACGGTCGCTTCCTGCGTCAGGTCGCCTTCGGCCACCGTTTGCAGTTCGTTCATCAGGCGAAGAATGGCGGCCTGGTTGGCGTTGTTCACGCGGCCGGCTTCTTCAGACGCCTGCTCGGCGGCCAGACGCTCGCGTTCGGCGACGGCGGCACGTTCGCGGCCTTCGCGCACCTGCACGAAACCGATGGCACCGGCCAGCGCCAAGGCGGCCAGCGAGAGCACGAACAGCAGCACGATGGTGCCGGCGCCCAGGCCGGTGCGGGCCGAGAGCTTCTCTTGCAGTTCGCCCAGCGACTTACGCAGCGGCTCGCTGTCGGTCAGGATGGATGCCTGCGCTTCGCGCGCGGCCACCAGGCCTTGCAGGTTGCCCAGAATCGCAGACGCCTGCGTGCGCATCTGTTCGTAGGTCTTCAGGATGGCTTCGAGCTGCTGGCGGGTCTGCGGGTCTTTCGAGCCGGGGAAGCGCTGCTGCGCGTTGCCGTCGAGCAGGCCGCGGGTGGTTTCCTGGAAGGTGTTCAGGTCCTTGCCCAGCAGGAACACGGCGTCGGGGTTCACACCCTCGACCGTGAAGAACTCGTTGGTCGACTTGCCGATGCGCTGCGTCAGCATCACGAGCTGGCCGGCGGCCGAGATCTCGGGCAGCGTGGCGTTCTGCTGCATCTTCAGCGACGCGACGGTTTCCGTCATTTCGAGCAGCGTGGACGACTGCTGGTTGATGTCGCGCAAGGCGGCGCCCACCTGCGTCAAGATCTGGCGCTGGGCCAGCACGGCCTTGGCGCTGGTGTCGGCGCGGGCGACCAGCGGGTTGATCTTGTTCATCTCCTCGTCGTACTGGTTGCCGACGGCTTCCAGGCGCAAGGCGTCGTCGCCGTTGGTCAGGCCCTGCACGCGGCGCGAGAGGTCGTCGGCGCTGTCCTTCACTTCGACGAACGCCGAGGCGCTGCCAACGAGGGCCTGCGAGATCGACTTGGCCAGGCGCTGCGACTGCATCAGCGACTGGCCGGTGGCCGCCACCTGCTGCGCCAGGCGTTCCGCGCGAAGGATGGCGGAGCCGGCCACCAGCAACAGCGCCAGCACCACGATGGCCAGCATGATGGCCAGCACGCGCTGCTGCTTGGCGGGGTTGGCGCCCATGCCGCCCGCGGCGGGGGCCAGCGGAGCCGCTTCGAGCGTGGCCGCGTTGGCGGCTTCGACGGACGCCGGGTCGCCCAGCGCGTCGATGCCGCCGAAGCCGGTGTCGGCTGTGGCGGCGGATGCGCCCTCGCCCTTCTTGGCGAGGCGGATCGTTTTTTCGTCCGGAACCTGAACCGTGTCGACATCGTCGAGCGATATCGAACCGGAGCCGTCGACGCGGGCCTTGTCGTTCCCGTTGGTCGCGGGGAGTAATTTCTTGAACTTGTCGGCGATCGAGCTCACGGTCGGTCCTTCAGGTGGTTGCCAGTGCCATGTGCCGAAGCACTACGCACCAATACTCAAAAACTGGGGTTGCTGCGAAAGCGCCTGCAGGTTGACTTCCTGCCAGCGCTCTCCTGCTGCGTCGGTGTACAGATGCCCGTGCCAGGCCGGGGCCTCTGCGCCCGGAGCGTCGGCGGCCGTGAAGGCCTCCGCACCCCGCAACCCCGCCAGTCGATCGACCAGCAAAGCGCAGTTGACTTCGAGCAGCTCGTTGAATGCCACGAGCCGCGATTGGATGCGTGCCGCCTCGGTGGCGGCGGGGGCGCCCGGCGCACCGGACGCAAACGCCGACAGCTGCACGACGCCGTACAGGCCGCCGCGCAGGTTGGCGACGCCGAGGAACCAGGGCTCCGTGTAGGGCACGGGCTGGGGCGGCGTCCAGGGAAAGATTTCGCCGGCGTGCGCCAGCGGAAAGAGGTACTTGCCCTCACCCGCCTCGACCGCCAGCCAGCTCGCGGCCACGCCCGTGGTGCGCGCGGCCTGGAGGCGGCTCGCAAGCCGGGACTGGAAGGCGCGCAGCGCGTCGCGATTCGCCATGGAGTGCGCAGGTTCCCGCTCAGGCGAGCGCGCTGATCTTGGACATCAGATCGGCCGCGTTGACCGGCTTCACGATGTAGTCGCGTGCGCCCTGGCGCATGCCCCAGACACGATCGGTTTCCTGGTTCTTGCTGGTGCACAGGATGATCGGAATGGCGGCGTACTTCGGGTCGCGGGCGATGGCGCGCGTGAGCTGGAAGCCGTTCTGGCCGGGCATGACCACGTCCATGAGGATCAGGTCGGGGTGGTCTTCCTCGAGGCGGCGCATCGCGTCGTCGGCGTTTTCGGCCGTCTTCACGGAGAAACCGTTCTTCTGGAGGAGGTCGGTCAGGAACACCAGTTCCGTCTTGGAGTCGTCAACGACGAGGATTTTTCGAATGGGCATTACTGCACTTCCTGTTGAACAATGCCAAACTGCTGCACGGCCTGCAGCAGCTGGTCTTTGGTGAATGGCTTGGTGAGATAGTCCTGGGACCCGACCATGCGGCCGCGGGCCTTGTCGAATACGCCATCTTTCGAAGACAGCATGACGACCGGGACATTGGAGAAATGCGCGTTGCGCTTGATGATGGCGCAGGTCTGATAGCCGTCGAGGCGAGGCATCAGGATGTCGCAGAAAATCAGGTGAGGCTTGTGGTCGTTAACCTTGGAGAGCGCGTCGAAGCCGTCTTCCGCGAGAAGAACCTCGTGCCCACCCTGCTTCAGAAAAATCTCGGCACTGCGCCGGATGGTGTTGCTGTCATCGATGACCAGCACCTTGTAACCAGATCCATTCGGGCCCATTGCAAACGCTCCTGCTCATGAGACTTGGATGCCCGCCGCGCCGAACATCGACGCAGATCGCGTAGCCCTATGCCATGCTTGTCAGATCTCAACCATTTCGAAGTCTTCCTTGCGCGCACCGCACTCAGGACAGGTCCAGTTCATCGGCACATCGGCCCAGGCCGTGCCTGCCGCGATGCCGTCTTCCGGTACACCAACCGCTTCGTCATAGATCCACCCACAAATCAGGCACATCCAAGTTTTCGTGTTCATCGGAGCTTAAAGTCCTTTTTCATTAAATGCAACGAGTGTATCTATGCGTATCTCACTGGCAGACCGTAAACGTCGCGCCTATGCCACCATCCAGGGGATTTCGCCAGGCGTATGACCATCTACTTACATCCAGACGAGACCGCCCGCAAACCGGGCAATCTTAACGACCCCTCGCAGGACGACGAGGCGCTGAGCGAACGCGACCTGAATCCCCCCTGCGTGCTGGTGTTCAATGCCAGCGATCCGAGCGGCGCGGGCGGCTTGGGCGCGGACGCGTTGGCCATGGGATCGGTGGGCGCTCACATCCTGCCGGTGGTGACGGGCGCCTATGCGCGCGACACGGCCGAGATCTTCGACCACTTCGCCTTCGAGGAAGAGGCCGTGGCCGAGCAGGCGCGCGCCATCCTGGAAGACGTCGAGGTCCAGCTGATCAAGGTGGGCTTTGCCGGCACGCCCGAGGCGCTGAGCACCATCGCCGAGACCGCCGCCGACTACCCGGACGTGCCCGTGGTGGCCTACATGCCCAACCTGTCGTGGTGGGACGAGAACCTCATCGAGGCCTATCTGGACGCTTTCCGCGACCTCGTGCTGCCCCAGACCACGGTGTTGGTTGGAAACCACAGCACCCTGTGGCGCTGGCTGCTGCCCGACTGGAGCGGCGAGCGCCCGCCCGGCGCGCGCGACATCGCCAAGGCCGCCGGCGAGTTCGGCGTGCCCTACACCCTGGTCACCGGCATGGTCCTGCCCGACCAGTTCATCGACAACGTGCTGGCCTCGCCGCAGTCGGTGCTGGCCAGCGAGAAGTACGAACGGCTCGAAGCCGTCTTCGCCGGCGCCGGCGACACGCTCTCGGCCGCGCTCGCCGCCCTGCTGGCCAGCGGCACCGACCTCGTCGCCGCCACGACCGAAGCGCTCGCTTACATGGACCGCTGCCTCGACGCGGGCTTCCGCCCCGGCATGGGCCACGTGCTGCCCGACCGCCTGTTCTGGGCCGAGCCCGAGGACGACGAAGACGATGACGACGCGCCCGACACCCCACCCGATTTCGCTTTACCCCCGCACGACACGCGACACTGATGACTGACCAGAACGACCTTCTTTTCGAGCGCGCCCGCGCCGTGATCCCCGGCGGCGTGAACTCGCCCGTGCGCGCCTTCAAGGCCGTCGGCGGCACGCCCCGTTTCATCCAGCGCGCGCAAGGCGCCTATTTCTGGGACGCCAACGACAAGCGCTACATCGACTACATCGGCTCCTGGGGTCCGATGATCCTGGGCCACGGCCACCCCGCCGTGGTCGAGGCGGTGCAGAAGGCCGTGCTCGAAGGCTTCTCGTACGGCGCGCCGACCGAGCGCGAGATCGAACTCGCCGAAGCCATCCTGGCCCTGGTGCCGTCGATGGAGATGGTGCGCCTCGTGAGCTCGGGCACCGAAGCCGCCATGAGCGCGCTGCGCCTGGCGCGCGGCGCCACCGGCCGCAAGACCATCGTCAAGTTCGAAGGCTGCTACCACGGCCATGCCGACGCGCTGCTGGTGAAGGCCGGCTCCGGCCTGGCCACCTTCGGCAACCCGACCTCGGCCGGCGTGCCGCCCGAGGTGGTGCAGCACACGCTGGTGCTCGAGTACAACAACCTGCAGCAGCTCGAAGAAGCCTTCGCGCTGCACGGCAAGGACATCGCCTGCCTGATGATCGAGGCGATCGCCGGCAACATGAACTTCGTGCGCGCCACGCCGGCCTTCGCCAAGCGCTGCCGCGAGCTGTGCACGCAGCACGGCGCGCTGCTGATCTTCGACGAGGTGATGACGGGCTTCCGTGTCGGCCTGCACGGCGCGCAAGGCGTGCTGGGCATCACGCCCGACCTCACGGTGCTCGGCAAGGTCATCGGCGGCGGCATGCCGCTGGCGGCCTTCGGCGGCCCGCGCGCCATCATGGAACAGCTCGCGCCGCTGGGCCCGGTCTATCAGGCCGGCACGCTCTCGGGCAACCCGGTGGCCACCGCCTGCGGCCTGGCCACGCTGAAGGAAATCTCGAAGCCCGGCTTCTACGAAGCGCTGGCGAAGAAGACGCGCACGCTGGTCGACGGCCTGAAGGCCGCCGCGGCCGCCGAGGGCCAGCCCTTCAACGCCGACAGCGAAGGCGGCATGTTCGGCTTCTTCCTGATGAACGAACTGCCGCAGAACTACGCGACGGTGATGACCACCGACAACGCCCAGTTCAACGCGCTGTTCCACGGCCTGCTCGATCGCGGCGTGTACATCGCGCCGGCACTCTATGAAGCGGGCTTCGTGAGCGCCGCGCACAGCGAGGACGACATCGCGGCCACCATCGCGGCGGCGCGCGAGATCTTCAGCAAGCGCTGACGCGCGTCCTCCCCGCTCAGGCGGGGTCGACCGCCGCCACCGGCCCGGCCTCGGCTTCGAGCACTTCGGCTGCGGCCAGGCAGAGGTCTTCGCGGAAGCGGTCGCTCACGAGCTGCACGCCCGTGGGCAGCCCGTGGCGCGAGCCCATGGGCACCGACAACCCCGGCAATCCCAGGATCGCGGTGGACAGCAGCGGGCTCTGCGCATCCAGAATCTCCCGCATCGCGGCGCTGCCGCGCTGGTCGGCGTCGACCGGGAACGGATGGCGCCACGACACGGGCATCAGCAGCAGCGGATGGCGCTGCAGGAACAGCGCCCATTCGCGCATCAGGCCCGTGCGCGCAGCCAGGGCGCGCATGTAGCTCACGGTGTCGAAGTGCGGCGCGTGCGCGTCCATGGCGCGGTAGGCCTGGCGGATGGTGTCGTCGCCGTCGCGCAGGAGCGCCTCTTCCACCAGCAGCCGGCTGTCAGCCATCGTCAATGACAGCCAGAGGTCGGCCGCCTCACGCAGGCGCGGCGGCTGCGCAGGCTCGACGCGGTAGCCGGCGCGCTCCAGCCGGCGCGCGGCGCGCTGCAACGCATCGGCCACCTCGGGGTCGCAGGCAAAGCCGGGCAGCTCGGTGCACAGCGCCACGCTGACCGGCCCGGTCGACGCAGCCTCCAACGGCGCAGGCGCCCACCACGGGTCACGCACATCGCGCTGTGCCATCGCAGCAAAGGCCAGCCGCAGGTCGCGCACGTTGCGCGCCAGCGGCCCTTGCACCGACGTGAGCTGGACCACCATCGGCCGCTCGCCCGCGCCTGAAGGGTTGAAGGCCGGCACGCGCCCGAAGCTCGGGCGCAGGCCGTACACGCCGCAGGCGTAGGCCGGGTAGCGGATCGATCCGCCCTGGTCGTTGCCATGCGCGATGGCGCCGATGCCCACCGCGACCGCCGCCGCCGCGCCGCCGCTGGAACCACCCGGCGTGACGTCGGCGTTGTACGGATTCAGCGTGCGCCCGTGCGCTGCGTTGTCGGTGAACCAGCGCATCGAGAACGCGGGCGTGTTGGTGCGGCCGACCACGATCGCGCCGGCGCGCTGCAGGTTCGCGACCACGGGGCTGTCGTCCTTCGCCACGACGCTGCGGTAAGCCTCCACGCCGTTGGTGGTGGCGTGGCCGCGCTGGTCGACGTTGACCTTGATGGTGACCGGCACGCCGTGCAGCGGTCCGGTCGACTCGCCCTTCGCGAGCACGGCATCGGCCTGCGCCGCCGCGCCGAGGGCCTCATCCGCGCAGCCGTCGACCACCGCGTTCACCCGCGGGTTGACGGCCTCCAGGCGCGCCAGGCTGCTGCGCACCGCCTCGACGCACGAGACCTCGCGCGCCTTGATGCGCTGCGCCAGATCGGCGGCTTCCAGTTGCCAGAGTTGCATGCGTTGTCTCCTTGAGAAAAATGAAATCGGTGGCGGGGCCGTTCGTCAGTCGCCCTTGACGCCCGCGCGCCGCACGGCGTCGGCCCAGCGCGGCTTCTCGCGCTTCATCAGCGCGCTGAGCTCCTCGGGGCTCGAAGGCAGCGCCTCGATCGACAGCGCGGCGTTGGCGCGCACCACGGCCGGGTCGGCGAGCGCGGTGCGCAGCGCGGTGTTGAGCCGGTCGACCGTCTTGCGCGGCGTGCCCGCCGGCGCCATCAGCGCGCCCCAGGCCACCACCTCGAAACCGGGCACGCCGCTCTCGGCCACCGTCGCCACCTCGGGCAGCACGCCGGCGCGCTTCGCACTGGTCACGGCGATCGCCTTGACCCGCCCTTGCTGGATGAACGGCAGCACCGCCGAGATGTTCTCGATGGTCACGTCGAGCTGGCCGTTGACCATGTCGCCGACCGCCTGGGTGCCGGTCTTGTAGGGCACCTGCACCATCGTCAGCCCGGTCTCGGCCTTCAGCAACTCGCCGGTCAGGTGGCCCGCGCTGCCGATGCCGGGCGAGCCGGCCGAGAGCTTGCCGGGATGCTCGCGCCCGTAGGCGATGAGCTCCTGCAGGTTGCGCACGGGCAGGTCCTTGCGCACGATCAGCACGTAGGCGTTGCTCGAGATCAGGCCGACGGGCACCAGGTCTTTCTCGGGCGCGTAGGGCAGCTTCGAGAAGAAGGCAGGGTTGATGCTCAGCGTGACGAGGTTGCCGTAACCGACCGTGTAGCCGTCCGGCGCGGAGGTGGCCAGCGCCTGCGTGCCGACGATGCCGCCGGCGCTGGGGCGGTTGTCCACCGCCAGGGCCTGGCCCAGCTCGCGCCCCATGGCGTCGGCCACCGGCCGCACCGCCACGTCCACGCCCGACCCGGCGGCATAGGGCACGATGAATTTCAACGGGCGCTCGGGAAACTGGGCCGAGGCGCCCATCGAAGCGCCCAGGGCGACGGCGGCCAGCCCGGCCAGGACGGTGCGGCGGGTCCACGCGAATGACAGTGCAGGCACGAAGGTATCTCCTGTGAGAGTCCCGCCGCTCACCATGAGACGACCGGTGCGCAAAGTCTAGAAATCGGCCGCGCGCCGGAAAAGACAATCGCTTGTCGCGATGACAACCTGCGTTTGTCTGGGGATCACCCGGTGGCGCCGGGCGGCAGAATGCGCCGCATGAAGGACCACCAGCTCAAGGCCTGGCTGCGGCTGGCCGACACCGGCAGCATCCGCGCCGCCGCGCGCAGCCTGCACCTGAGCCAGGCGGCCGTGACCAAGGCGATCCGCGAACTCGAGGCCGAGGTCGACGCTCAGCTGGTGCTGCGCAGTTCGCGCGGCATCGAGTTCACCGAGTGCGGCCGCCAGCTCACCGTGCGCGCGCGGCTGGCGCACCAGCAGCTCGAGCTCGCGCGCCAGGACATCCGCATCCTCCAGGGCAGCCAGCACGGGCGCGTGGCCGTGGCGGTGACGCCGATGGTGTTCCTGGGCGTGCTGCCCGAGGTGGTGCGCGCCTTTCGCAAGGCCATGCCGCATGCGCAGCTCAAGTTGTTCGACGGCCTGATTCCCCAGGTGCTGCCGCTGCTGCGCGAAGGCACGATCGACTTCGCGGTGGCGGGCCCGGTGGCCGCGGCGCTCGACGCCGACTTCGCGTTCGAGCGGCTCGACATGATCGAGATGGCAGTGCTCTGCCGGCGCGGCCATCCGCTGAACCGCGCCACGCGCTGGGAAGAAGTGGCAGGCGCCGAATGGCTGATGCACCTGGCGCCGGGCAGCCAGCACACCTTCCTGCTCGAACAGTACGCCGCGCAGGGCCTGCCGCTGCCCGAGCACCGCATCGAGGTGGCGTCGTTCGGCGTGAGCTGGGGCCTGCTGACCCGCAGCGACGCGCTGATGGTCGGGCCGGCCGGCATGCTCACCATGCCGCCGTATGCCGATCTGGTGGAGCGCGTGCCGCTCGCGATGCCGGTGCCGCCGCTGGAGCTGGGCATCGTCTCGCCGCGCGGCAAGCCGCTGTCGCTGGCGGCGCTGCGGCTGGCCGAGCTGTTTCGCAAGTACCTGGCGCGGCCCGCCTGAGCGATGTCATCGTTTTCGTGATCGCCGCGTGTATATTGCGCCGGCGTTCGCGGGGCCATGCCCCGCGCGCAGACCCAAGGGAAGCCGTCATCGCAGCCACCATCGAAGCCGCGAGACAGACCAAATTTCAGGATGCCCCGCCCATGACCCCCTTGCGCATGCTGCCGCTGCTGAGTGCCCTTCTCCTGCCGGGCCTCGCGCTGGCGCAGTCCTTCGAGCCGAAGAACATCTGGGTCAACCCCGGCTTCTACTCGGCCCACTTCGACAGCGGCAAGGGCCTGGAAAACGCCAACCCGGGCCTGGGCTTCGAGTACCCGCTGAACGACACCTACCGCGTCACGGCCGGCACCTTCCACAACAGCAACCGGCGCCAGTCGCACTACGTCGGCCTGTACATCCTGCCCTTCGAGTTCTACGGCGTGAAGTTCGGCGCGGTGGTGGGCGGCTTCGACGGCTACCCCGACTACCGCAACGGCAACTGGTTTCCGGCCATCATTCCCACGGCCGCCATCGAGGGCAAGAACTGGGGCCTGAACATCGCCTACGTGCCGACGATCAAGAACCGTTTGTACGGCGCGATCAGCTTCCAGCTCAAGTACCGCTTCGGCACGCACGAGTAGCGGCCACAAAAAAGGCCAGGGCCGCGTGAGCGACCCTGGCCTTGTTCTGTTCAGGCAGGCCCCGCGGGGCCGCAGGCTCAGTGGCGGAAGTGGCGCACGCCCGAGAACACCATCACCACGCCGCGCTCGTCGGCCGCGTCGATCACTTCCTGGTCGCGCATCGAGCCGCCCGGCTGGATGACGCAGCCCGCGCCCGCGTCCACCACCACATCGAGGCCGTCGCGGAACGGGAAGAAGGCGTCGCTCGCCACGGCCGTGTCCTTGAGCGACAGGCCCGCGTGCTCGGCCTTAATGCTGGCGATGCGCGCGGAGTCGAGGCGGCTCATCTGGCCGGCGCCCACGCCCATGGTCATGCCGTCGGCGCAGAACACGATCGCGTTGCTCTTGACGTACTTCGCGACCTTCCAGGCGAACAGCAGGTCTTGCAGCTGCTGCGGCGTGGGCTGCTTCTTGCTGACCACCTTGAGGTCGGCCAGGGCCAGCTCGTGGTTGTCGGCGGTCTGGATCAGGAGGCCCGAGCCGACGCGCTTGACGTCCATCGCGTTGCGGCCGTTGTCCCAATCCGTGCTTCCACCCTTGGGCAGTGCGATCTCGAGCACGCGCACGTTGAGCTTGGCCTTGGTGGCCTGGAACACTTCCAGCGCCTCGGGCGTGTAGCCCGGTGCCATCAGCACTTCGACGAACTGCTTGTTGACGGCCTGCGCGGTGGCGAGGTCGACCGGGCGGTTGAAGGCGATGATGCCGCCGAAGGCCGAGGTCGGGTCGGTCTTGAAGGCCTTGCTGTAGGCCTCGAGCGCGTCGGCGCCCACGGCCACGCCGCAGGGGTTGGCGTGCTTCACGATCACGCAGGCGGGCACGTCGAAGCTCTTCACGCATTCCCACGCCGCATCGGCGTCGGCGATGTTGTTGTAGCTGAGCTCCTTGCCCTGCAGCTGCTTGGCCGACACGAGCGAACCGGGCGCCGGGTACAGGTCGCGGTAGAACGCGGCCTGCTGGTGCGGGTTCTCGCCGTAGCGCAGGTCCTGCACCTTCACGAAGCGGCCGTTGCTCTGCGCCGGGAACAGCGAGCGCGTGGGCGCGGGCTGGCCGATGCTGGCGTCGAAATCGATGGCCGAGAGGTAGTCGCTGATCGCGCCGTCGTAGTCGGCGATGCGGTTGAACGCGGCCACCGAGAACGCGAACTTGGTCTTGTCGCTGAGCTTGCCGTCGGCCTTGAGCTCGGCCAGCGCCACGGCGTACTGCGAGGCGTCGGTGAGCACGCCCACGTCCTTCCAGTTCTTGGCGGCGCTGCGCACCATCGCCGGGCCGCCGATGTCGATGTTCTCGATGGCGTCCTCGAGCGTGCAGCCGGGCTTGGCCACGGTGGCTTCGAACGGGTACAGGTTGACCACCAGCAGGTCGATGGTGTCGATGCCGTGCTCTTTGATGGCGGCGACGTGCGCGGGCAGGTCGCGGCGCGCCAGCAGGCCGCCGTGGATCTTCGGGTGCAGCGTCTTCACGCGGCCATCGAGCATTTCGGGAAAGCCGGTGTGGTCGGCGACCTCGGTCACCGGCAGGCCGGCATCGGCCAAGAGCTTGGCGGTGCCGCCGGTGGACAGCAGCTTGACGCCCAGGCCATGCAGGGCCTGCGCGAATTCAAGGATGCCGGTCTTGTCGGAAACGGAAAGGAGTGCGGTCTGAGCCATGGGATATGCCGTGGAGTTATTTCAAAAGTTTGTGCTCGACCAATTTCTTGCGGAGCGTGTTGCGGTTCAGGCCCAGCCATTGGGCGGCCCGGGACTGGTTGCCTTCGGCGCGCGTCATGACGACGTCGAGCAGGGGTTTCTCGACCACGCGCACGAGCATCTCGTACATGCCGTCGGGTTCGGTGCCCCGCAGATCGCGAAAGTAGCTGTCCAGACTGCTGCGAACGCAGTCCTCGATGTGTTTCTTGCTCATTGCTTCTTCTCTTTTTGTCTTCGCTCAATCGACGGCGCAGGCCGTCTCCTCTTCTCCCGCCGGCTCCTCGTCTGCCGTCGGGGCGGGCATGCGGTCCATGCGGTCCGCAAGCCCCTGGAAATAGTCGTCGACCGCGCGCAGCTGGCCGGCGCAGTCTTCGATGGCGTTCATGCGTGCGCGGAACGCCTCGCCGTCGGGCAGCGCGCGCACATACCAGCCGATGTGCTTGCGCGCCGTGCGCACGCCGCTGAACTCGCCGTACAGCGCGTAGTGCTCCACCAGGTGGTCGAGCAGCAGCCGGCGCACCTCGGCCACCAGCGGCGGCGCCAGGTGGGTGCCGGTGTCCAGGAAATGCGCGATTTCCCGGAAGATCCACGGCCGGCCCTGCGCGGCGCGGCCGATCATCACGGCGTCGGCGCCCGTGGCCGCGAGCACGTCGCGTGCCTTCTCGGGCGAGCGGATGTCGCCGTTGGCCACCACCGGCACGCGCACCGCGGCCTTCACGGCGGCGATGGTGTCGTACTCGGCGTGGCCCTTGTAGCCCTGCTCGCGCGTGCGCCCGTGCACGGTGAGCATCTGCACGCCGGCCGATTCGAAGTCGCGTGCGAGCTTCACCGCGTTGCGGTGGTCTTCGCTCCAGCCGGTGCGCATCTTGAGCGTGACCGGCACGTTGAATGGTTGCGCCGCGTCGACCACGGCCTGCACGATTTCCAGGGCCAGCGGTTCGTCGCGCATCAGCGCCGAGCCGGCCCACTTGTTGCAGACCTTCTTGGCCGGGCAGCCCATGTTGATGTCGATGATCTGCGCGCCGCGCTCGATGTTGTAGACCGCGGCCTCGGCCATCATGGCTGCGTCGGTGCCGGCGATCTGCACCGCAATGGGGCCTGGCTCGCCGTCGTGGTTGGCGCGCCGCGAGGTCTTCAGCGTGTTCCAGAGTTCCTTGCGCGAGGTGACCATCTCGCTGACCGCATAGCCCGCGCCGAGTTCGCGGCACAGCATGCGGAAGGGCCGGTCCGTCACGCCGGCCATGGGCGCGACGAACAGCCGGTTTTCCAGCGTGTGGGTGCCGATCTGCAAGGTCATGGGAAGGAGTGCTGTGCGGGTCGGCTGCTGAAAAATGAGGCACGATTGTAGCCACGTGGCATTTCAGCGACTGAAACGATTTACGCCTTTTTGCGCTTGCGACACAGGCGTAAACACCAGTATTTCGCGGGGCCTTCTCCCACGCGCTTGCGACGTGAGCGCTGCCTATACTTCGCCGACCTTATGCAAGCCTGGCTCGACGCACTCCTGGCGCTCCTCGCGCTCCCCCAGTACGGACTTTCGACGCTGTTCATCGCGGCCTTCGTGTCCGCCACGTTGCTGCCGGTGGGCTCCGAACCGATCTTGTTCGGCCTGCTGAAACTCAACCCCGAGATGTTCTGGCAGGCCATTGCCGTGGCCACCGTGGGCAACACGCTGGGCGGCGCGGTCGACTGGTGGATGGGCTACGGCGCGCACAAGGTGGCCGACAAATACTCGCACTCGAAACACCACCTGCGCGTGCTCGGCTGGCTCGAGCGGCTGGGCCCGAAGGCCTGCCTGCTGAGCTGGCTGCCGATCGTGGGCGACCCGCTGTGCGCGGTCGCGGGTTGGCTCAAGCTGCCGTTCTGGCCCTGCGTGGGCTACATGGCGATCGGCAAGTTCCTGCGCTACGTGACGATGACCTACGCGCTTCTATACGTCTTTCCGTCATGAAGCGCGCGGTCGAAAAAACTCAGCTCAGCAGTTCGTAGGGGCCGCCGCGTTCCAGCGCGCGCTTGTAGGCCGGGCGCGCATGGATGCGCTCCAGGTAGGCCATGAGCTTGGGCCGCCGCGCATCGAGCCCGCCGCGCGCCTGCGAGGCTTCGACCACGAAACTCATCTGGATATCGGCGCCCGTGAATTCATTGCCCGCGAACCACTCGCTGCGGCCGAGTTCGGCCTCCATGAAATTCAGATGGCCCGTGATGTTCGGATGAATGAAGGCCGACTTCGCCTTCGCCGCGATGGCCTTGGCGATCGGCTTCGCGAAGAAGGGCATCTTGCTCGTCTCGATGCGGTCGAACACCAGCTTGAGCAGCAGCGGCGACATCGCCGTGCCTTCGGCGAAGTGCAGCCAGTAGCGGTAGCGCAAGGCTTCGGGCGAACCCGGCACGGGCGCGAGCCGGCCCTGGCCGTAGCGCTCGATGAGCGACTCGATGATCGCGCCCGATTCCGCCAGCGTGGCGCCGTCGTCGGTCGTCACCACCGGCGACTTGCCCAGCGGATGCACGGCCTTCAGCGAAGCGGGCGCCAACATGGTCTTGGGGTCGCGCTGGTAATGGACGATCTCGTAGGGCAGCTCGAGTTCTTCGAGCAGCCAGAGCACACGTTGCGAGCGCGAGTTGTTCAGGTGATGGACGGTGAGCATGATGGCGAATGAAGGCCTTCCGGCGGAGGATGCAGCGGGCGCGCAGTCTAACCAACGCACGCGGGTTCCGGGCGCCCGCTGCGACAGCGTGACCGCCTACGGCAAACCGTGGACCGGCTTCCTACACTGACCCGGATGGCTCCTCACTACACGCGGCGCCGCCGCACCTCGCTCTTCATCACCGGACTCTGGCTCGGCCTTGCGGCCTGCCAGGCCTGGGCACTCACGCCCGAGGAGGTGTTCCGCAAGGTCGCGCCCGCCGTCTGGACCGTGAAGGGCGAGCGCGGCAACAACCAGACAGCCATCGGCAGCGCGGTGGCCGTGACCTCGGGCGCGCTGGCCACGGCCTGCCACGTGGTCGACGGCACCGTCGCCGTCACCGTGGTGCAGGGCCCGACCACGTTGCGCATCGCCCGCATCGTGCGCGACCCCGACCCGTCGCGCGACCTGTGCGTGCTCACGAGCGAAACGCCGCTGCAGCTGCCCGCCGTGCAGATCGTGCCCGCCGCCGAGTTGCGCGTCGGCCAGCGCGTGTTCGCCGTCGGCAGCCCACACGGCCTCGAACGCACGTTGAGCGAGGGCCTGATCTCGGCGCTGCGTCCGCGCGCGCCCGGGCAACTGCCGATCGTGCAAACGTCGGCGCCCGTGTCTTCAGGTTCCAGCGGCGGCGGGTTGTTCGACACCGAGGGCCGACTGGTCGGCGTGACCGACAGCGTGGCGCCCGGCGGCGCGAACCTCGGCTTCGCCTATCCGGCGCAATGGGTGATGGAACTGCCGCAGCGCGTGACCACGGAGCTGGCGACATGGCGCGATCTGCTGAAGACCACCGGCGTGGTGTTCGGCCCCAACGGGGAACCCGCGCCTTCCGGCCATGCCGAGCTGGCGGACCTGCAGGCCCTGCCCTCCATCGGCGCCGACCCAACCCCGGTGCGCAACGCCTACCGCCAGTTCCTGCTGCAGGCCCGTCCCCGCATCTTCCTGATCACGAGCGACCAGAAGTTCGGCACCGCGACCAGCTCGGCCGCGCTGACCGAGCATCTGAAAGGCTGCACCGAACGCAAGGTGACGTGCGCGGCTTATGCGGTGGATGACACGGTGGTTTGGGGCAAGCAGCAGGCCGCGAAGTAGCCGGGGCTTACTTGACCCCCGCCTTGCGGAGCTCTTCCGCCGTGATGCGGACCGACTTCTGGCCCCGCTGGACCACGATGGCGGTGTTGGTGCGCACCGCGGCCTCGCGCGCGGCCCGCGCGGCGCGCCGGATCGCGACCAGCGAAGCGGCCAGATCCTTGTCCTTGGCTTGCATGAGCTGTTCACGGGTCATGGTGCTTCTCCCCATTCGATGAGATCCGGCTCTTCGCCGGCGTTGTCGTACAGCGCCCACGCGTCCACCGCGACGCGATAGCGGTCGTCGAAATTCCGGCGCCCCGCCTCGAATCTGCGGCGAATCACATCTTCGGGAATGTGATGCCCGCCCTGCCGGACACGCTCGGCGACGCGCGCCACGGCAAATTCTGCCGTCGGAAGCGCCAGAAAGAAAAGGCTCACGTGGTAGCCCGACTTTCTCCACGCATCAATGTGGCGCAGATAGCCCAGTCCCGACAGGGTCGTCTCGAAAGCAAAGCTCTCTCGGCGACGGGCGCACTCCGCGATCTCCACCAGCATCAATCGCCCGGCCTTGATGGCTTCGGCCTCCGGTGCGAAAGGCGACAAGCCGGCCGCGATCAGATCGGCATTGATGAAGCGCGCGATTTGCGCTTCCTGTGGAAGAAAGGCGCGGGCGAAAGTGGTCTTGCCCGCACCGTTCGGTCCCGCAATGATGACGATCTTGGGATGGTTCATCAAAACGGGCGGCGCATGCTCAGGAACTGAACAGGAAGTTCATCACGTCGCCATCCTTCACGACGTATTCCTTGCCTTCCGACCGCATCTTCCCCGCGTCCTTCGCACCTTGCTCGCCCTTGAAGGCGATGTAGTCGTCGAACGCGATGGTCTGGGCGCGGATGTAGCCCTTCTCGAAGTCGCCGTGGATCACGCCGGCAGCTTGCGGGCCGGTGTCGCCGATGTGGATGGTCCAGGCGCGCACTTCCTTCACGCCGGCGGTGAAGTAGGTCTGCAGGCCCAGCAGCTTGAAGGCGGCGCGGATCAGGCGGTTCAGGCCCGGCTCTTCCTGGCCGATTTCGGCGAGGAACATCTTCTTGTCTTCGTCGTCCATCTCGGCCAGGTCGGCTTCGATCTTGGCGCAGATGGCGACCACGGGCGCGCCCTGCTTGGCGGCGTACTCGCGCAGGCGGTCCAGGTAGGGGTTGTTCTCGAAGCCGTCTTCCGACACGTTGCCCACGAACATGGCGGGCTTGGCGGTGATCAGCGTGAAGCTCTTCACCAGCGGCATCTCTTCCTTGGTGAACTCGAGCGCGCGCACGGGCGTGTTCTCGTTCAGCGCGGCCTGGCAGCGTTCGAGCAGGCCGACGAGCTTCTGCGCGTCCTTGTCGCCCGAGCGGGCCACCTTGGTGTGGCGGTGCAGCGCCTTCTCGACCGTGGCGAGGTCTGCCAGGCACAGTTCGGTCTGGATCACTTCGATGTCGGAGATCGGGTCGACCTTGCCGGCCACGTGGATCACGTTCTCGTCGTCGAAGCAGCGCACCACGTTGACGGTGGCGTCGGTCTCGCGGATGTGCGCCAAAAACTTGTTGCCCAGGCCTTCACCGGTGCTGGCACCGGCCACCAGGCCGGCGATGTCGACGAACTCGACGATGGCGGGCACCACGCGCTCGGGCTTGACGATCTCGCTCAGCTGGTCGAGCCGCGGATCGGGCACTTCCACCACGCCCACGTTGGGCTCGATGGTGCAGAACGGATAGTTTTCCGCTGCGATGCCGGCCTTGGTCAACGCATTGAAAAGGGTGGATTTACCGACGTTGGGCAGGCCGACGATGCCGCATTGCAAACTCATGGGAGGTCCTCTTGGGTAACCCCCGATTTTAGGCTGACCGGGTTCTCCCCCTGGCTGAGCGCCCTTCCCGCCACGCCGGCGCGTCCTTTTCCAAGGCGCTCGACTCCGCACGAAAGCCCTCTGGCAGAGGCTTCGAGGGCTGAAAGGCTCAGGGTTTGACCCGACTGGCAAACGTTTGCGCAAACGTTTCCCTCGATTAACATCGGAGCCCCCGGCACAGACCGGCGTTCCGCTCTGACCCCTCATTTCAGGAGACATCCACCATGAAGTTCACCCGCCGTACCCTGCAAAGCGCTGCCGCATTGACCTTGCTGGGCGCCATCGCCGGAACGCCCGCCTTCGCGCAGGACAAGCCGAAGGTCGCGCTGGTCATGAAGTCGCTGGCCAACGAGTTCTTCCGCACCATGGAAGACGGCGCCAAGGCGCACCAGAAGGCCAACGCCGCGCAGTACACGCTGGTGGCCAACGGCATCAAGGACGAGACCGACACCGCCGCCCAGATCAAGATGGTCGAGCAGATGGTGGCGCAGAAGATCAACGCGCTGGTCATCGCGCCGGCCGATTCGAAGGCGCTGGTGCCGGTGATCAAGGCGGCCATCGACAAGGGCATCCTGGTCGTGAACATCGACAACCGGCTGGACGCCGACGCCCTGAAGGAAAAGGGCATCCAGGTGCCCTTCGTCGGCCCCGACAACCGCGCCGGCGCCAAGCTGGTGGGCGATGCGCTGGCCAAGGAGCTGAAGTCGGGCGACAAGGTCGGCATCATCGAAGGCGTGTCGACCACCTTCAATGCGCAGCAGCGCACGCTGGGCTACCAGGACGCCATGAAGGCCGGCGGCATGACCGTGGTCGGCGTGCAGTCGGGCCAGTGGGAAATCGACAAGGGCAACACCGTGGCCGCCGGCATGATGCGCGAGCACCCCGACCTGAAGGCCCTGCTGGCCGGCAACGACAGCATGGCGCTGGGCGCCGTGGCCGCCGTCAAGGCCGCGGGCAAGACCGGCAAGGTGCTGGTGGTGGGCTACGACAACATCGGCGCCATCAAGCCGATGCTGAAGGACGGCCGCGTGCTCGCCACCGCCGACCAGTTCGCCGCCAAGCAGGCCGTGTTCGGCATCGAGACCGCGCTGAAGGCCATCGCCGACAAGAAGAAGCAGGCGGAAATGCCGGCCGAAGTGAAGACCGACGTGGTGCTGGTCACCAAGTCGTCCAAGTAAGCCCAAGCCCTCCGTTTCCCTCAACAAGAAGAAGACTCCGTTTTGACTGCCGCCACCGACGCCGCCCTGCACCCGCCCTTACCCACCGCGGTGCTCTCTTTGAGCACCGTGGGCAAGGACTACGCGGCGCCGGTGCTCGACGGCGTTTCTCTCGATCTGCGCGCCGGCGAGGTGCTCGCGCTCACGGGGGAGAACGGCGCGGGCAAGAGCACGCTGTCGAAGATCGTCTGCGGGCTGGTGCAACCCACGCGCGGCGGCATGCTGCTCGATGGCCAGCCCTTCGCGCCGGCTTCGCGCCGCGACGCCGAGCGCCTGGGCGTGCGCATGGTCATGCAGGAACTCGGCCTCGTCACCACGCTGTCGGTGGCCGAGAACCTGCTGCTCGACCGCCTGCCGCACAAGAGCGGCTGGATCCGCCGCGCCACGCTGCACGAACTGGCCGAGCGCCAGCTCGCCAAGATCGGCCTGGACGGCATCGACCCGGCCACGCCGGTGGCGCGGCTGGGCATCGGCCAGCAGCAGATGGTGGAAATTGCGCGCAACCTGCAGGACGACACGCGCGTGCTGGTGCTCGACGAGCCCACCGCCATGCTCACGCCGCGCGAAACCGCGCACCTGTTCGAGCAGATCGAGCTGCTGAAGCTGCGCGGCGTGGCGATCGTCTACGTGTCGCACCGCCTCGAAGAACTGCAGCGCATCGCCGACCGCGTGGCGGTGCTGCGCGACGGCAAGCTGGTCGACGTGCGCGCCATGGCCGGCGTGCGCGAATCCGAACTGGTGCAGCGCATGGTCGGGCGCGCGGTGCACGAGCACGAAGGCCGCGCGCGTCGCGTGGCGGGCCCGGTGCTGCTGAGCGCGCGCGGCATCGGCCGGGCGCAGGCGGTGCGCGACGTCGATCTCGAACTGCGCGCGGGCGAAGTCATGGGCCTGGCCGGCCTGGTCGGCTCGGGCCGCACCGAGCTCGTGCGGCTGCTGTTCGGCGCCGACCGCGCCGACCGCGGCGAGGTCGTGCTGCACGACGGCACGCCCGCCGCGCAGCCCGTGCGGCATGCGCGCAAGGGCTGGCGCTCGCCGATGCAGGCCATTCGCGCGGGCATCGGCCTCGTCACCGAAGACCGCAAGTCGCAGGGCCTGCTGCTCACCCAGCCGATCCGCGTCAACGCCACGCTGAGCGACCTCGGCGCCATCTCGCACGCCGGCTGGCTGCGCCGTGCCAAGGAGCGCCAGATTGCGCGCCGCCTGGTCGAGCTGCTGCGCATCCGCTCGCGCAGCATCGAACAACCCGTATCGACGCTCAGCGGCGGCAACCAGCAGAAGGTGGTGTTCGCGCGCTGGCTGCACCGCGAATGCAAGGTGCTGCTGCTGGACGAACCCACGCGCGGCGTGGACGTGGGCGCGCGCGCCGACCTGTACGCCGAGCTCGACCGCATGACCGACGCCGGCAAGGCGCTCTTGATGGTGTCCAGCGACCTGCGCGAGCTGATGGCCATGTGCGACCGCATCGGCGTGATGAGCGCCGGCCGGCTGGTCGCGGTGTTCGAACGCGGCGAGTGGAGCGAACAGTCGCTGCTCGCCGCCGCCTTCAGCGACGCCACGAGCCGCGTGCCCGGTTCCCCGGCGGATTCCGCCCCTTCCGCATCCGCCCCGACTTCCGCCGACGCCTGACGACCATGAACGCAGCCTCTCCCTCTTCCCCTGCCTCCGCCGCCGGCAAGCCGCCGTCCGCGCTCAAGGGCCAGCTCGGCACCTACCTGGGCCTGACGGTCGTGCTGCTGGGCATGATCGCGCTGTTCGGCTCGATGAGCGAATACTTCCTCACGCGCGAGACCTTCATCTCCATCGCCAACGAGATCCCGGCGCTGGCCGTGATGGCGGTGGGCATGACCTTCGTGCTGATCATCGCGGGCATCGACCTGTCGGTGGGCTCGGTGCTCGCACTGAGCGCGGCCGTCACGGCCGCCGCCATCCTCGAATGGAAGCTCTCGGTGCCGCTGGCCGCCCTGCTGGGCCTGGCCACCGGCCTCATCTGCGGCACGGTGACGGGCGCGGTGTCGGTCGCCTGGCGGCTGCCGAGCTTCATCGTCTCGCTGGGCATGCTCGAAGCCGTGCGCGGCGGCGCCTACCTGGTCACCGACTCGCGCACGCAGTACGTGGGCGACGCCATCTCGGGCCTGGCCGCGCCGTGGATCGGCGGCATCTCGGCCGCCTTCGTGCTCGCCGTGGTGCTGGTGGCCGTGGGGCAGCTGGTGCTCACCCGCAGCGTGTTCGGCCGCCATGTCGTGGGCATCGGCACCAACGAGGAAGCCATGCGCCTGGCGGGCATCGACCCGCGGCCGATCCGCATCATCGTGTTCGCCGTGACCGGCCTCTTGGCCGGGCTCGCGGGCCTGATGCAGTCGGCCCGCCTCGAAGCCGCCGACCCGAACGCGGGCGTGGGCATCGAGCTGCAGGTGATCGCGGCCGTGGTCATCGGCGGCACCAGCCTCATGGGCGGGCGCGGCTCGGTGGTCAACACCTTCTTCGGCGTGCTGATCATCGCGGTGCTCGAGGCCGGCCTGGCGCAGGTGGGCGCGAGCGAACCGAGCAAGCGCATCATCACGGGCGCGGTGATCGTGGTGGCCGTCATCATCGACACCCTGCGCCAGCGCCGGGCCGATCGTCGACTGGCCTGAGCCTCAAGGAACCCACACAACCATGGCCACCATCAAGGACGTCGCACTCCAGGCGGGCGTTTCCGTCACCACCGTGTCGCACGTCGTCAACGACACGCGCCACGTGAGCGCCAAGGTGCGCGAGCGCGTCGAGCTGGCGATTCGCGAGCTCGGCTACGTGCCCAACGCGATGGCGCGCAGCCTCAAGAGCAACACCACCTCGACGCTGGGCATGCTGATCCCCAACAGCTCGAACCCCTACTTCGCCGAGATCGTGCGCATCGTGGAAGACCGCTGCTTCGGCGCCGGCTACACGCTGGTGCTGTGCAACACCGACGACGAGCCCCGGCGCCAGAGCGTGTACCTGCAGGTGCTGGCCGAGCGCCGCATCGACGGGCTCATCGTGGTGTCGACCGGCGCCGACGAGGACGACTCGCTCGCCACCCAGCTGCGCGGCCTGCGCATTCCCACCGTGCTGGTCGACCGCGAGATCGCCGACCCCGCCTGCGACCTGGTGGAAACCGCCCACATGCAGGGCGGCCTGCTCGCCGTGCGGCACCTGCTGTCGCTGGGCCACAAGCGCATCGCCTGCATCGGCGGGCCGCTGGGCGTGACGTCGAGCGAGCAGCGCATCGAAGGCTGGCGCATGGCGCTGGCGGAGACCGGCTCGGCACCGAACGCCGACGCGCTGCTGTGGCGCGGCGGTTTCACGAGCCAGGGCGGCTACGAGGCGATGCACGCCATCCTGCGCACCGAGCAGAAGCCCTCGGCCGTGTTCGTGTGCAACGACCTGATGGCCATCGGCGCGCTGCGCGCCGCACACGAAAGCGGCGTGCGCGTGCCCGACGAACTCTCCATCGTGGGCTTCGACGACATCGAACTGTCGGCCTACACCAGCCCGCCGCTCACCACCGTGGCACAGCCCAAGGAGCGCATCGGCGCACTGGCGGTCGACATGCTACTGGAGCGCATGGGCGGCAAGCGCCGCGACGCACGCAAGGTCGTGCTGCAACCCGAGTTGCGCGTGCGCGCCTCGACCGCGCGCCACGCGGGCTTTCGCGAAGCCGGCGTGACGCCCGCTCCTTCCACCACCGCCACACCTTCCAAGTCCCGCACCTCGTGAGCCTTCAGCCTCTTTCTTCCTCCAAGGCACCGCGCATCGTGGTGCTCGGCAGCCTGAACATGGACATCGTGCTGCGCGTGCCGCACGCGCCAGCCGCAGGCGAAACCCTGCTGGGCCGCTCCATCGACGCCATTCCCGGCGGCAAGGGCGCCAACCAGGCCGTGAGCTGCGCACGCGAAGGCGCGCAGGTGCAGATGATCGGCTGCGTGGGCGACGACGCGCATGGCGCGGCCCTGCGCGATGCGCTCGCGCGCGACGGCATCGACACCGCCGCGCTGCGCACCGTGGCGGGCGAGCCGACCGGCACGGCGCTGATCCTCGTGGAAGACAGCGGGCAGAACCGCATCGTGATGATTCCCGGCGCCAACGCGCGCGTCGCCATCGACGAAGCCTCGCTGACGCAGCAAGTGCAGGGCGCGGCCTTCCTCGTCGCGCAGTTCGAGACCCCGATGGACCAGGTCGCGCGCGCCATCGCGCTCGCGCACGGCACGGGCTGCAAGGTGCTGCTCAACCCTTCGCCGGTACAGCCGATCGCCGAGGCGCTGTGGCCGCAGATCGACACGCTGGTCGTCAACGAGATCGAGGCGCAGACGCTGTGCGGCCAGTCGGCCGACAGCCCGCAGGACGCCGCCCGGGCCGGCCAAGCGCTGCGCGCGCGCGGCATCGCCCGCGTGGTCGTGACGCTGGGTTCGCGCGGCGCCGTGGCGGTCGACGCCGACGGCGCCCGCCACCATCCCGCGCCGAAGGTGCAGGCGGTCGACACCACCGCCGCCGGCGACACCTTCCTGGGCGCGCTCGCCGTGGCGCTGGGCGAAGGCCAATCTTTCGACGAGGCCGTGCGCCTGGGCATCCGCGCCGCGGCGCTGTGCATCCAGCAACCCGGCGCCCAACCCTCCATCCCGCTGCGCGACGCCGTGCTGCGCAGCCCCCTGCCCCCCGACTGGATCACGCTGTGAAACGCTCTCCCCTGCTGCACGCCGAACTCTCCCACGTGATCGCCTCGATGGGCCACGGCGACATGCTGGTGATCGGCGACGCCGGCCTGCCCATTCCCGACGGCCCGCGCCGCATCGACCTGGCCGTGGCGCGCGGCGTGCCGGGGATCAGCGATGTGCTCAAGGCGGTGCTGTCCGAGATGCAGGTCGAAGCCATCGTGGTGGCCGACGAAGCGCTGCAAGGCGATGCGAAGGCGCTACCGGGCTGGTACCCGCAGTCGCTGGGCATCGCGCCACAGACGGTGTCGCACGAGGAATTCAAGCGCCGCAGCGCGAAGGCCCGCGCCATCGTGCGCACGGGCGAATGCACGCCCTACGCGAACATCATCCTGATCGCCGGCGTGAAGTTCTGAGGCTCTGAGCGACTGCCCACGGTCTGTCTGGGGGCTGATCGGGCATTGTTCAGGGCGCGCTCCCGCCGACGGGGCACCTTGCTCCGCGAATGTCCTCCGGCCTTCGGCCTCCCCCTTGATTTCGCTGCGCAAGGCACCCCATCAGCGTGAGCGTTGTTCGCAGCGGTCGTTGATCGCCCGCAAACGCAGAGCGTGCCCTCGTGCGCAGGGCATCGGGTGCTCCCCGCAGCGAAATCAAGGAGGAGGCCGCAGGCCGGGGGACATTCGCGGAGGGGAGTACCCGGTGTCCTGTGCACGCCCCCCCGAGTTGACCGCACACCACTCAGGCGTGCGGCATGCCCTTCACTCGAAGCGGTAGTTCGCGCCGACGGACTGCCCCACCTTGAGCATGTGCTCCACGCCCTGCACCACGATGCAGTTCATGCCGAAGGTGATGCCGCCGTCCACGCGCGCGTCGGCGCGGTAGGTGCGCAGCATGTCGCCCACCTCGGGGCTGCTGAGGGCGGTGGCCGGGTCGATGTCGGGAATGGGGCAGCGCGTGCAGGGCTTGACCGGGCGCAGCTCGGCCTCGCCCTCGCCGGTGGTGACGTGCAGCGCGTCGACCCGGTCTTCGTCGTGCGACTCGATGCCGGCCAGCACGATGTTCGGGCGGAAGCGCTCGATGCCGACCGGGCCGTGGCCCGCCGCCGCCAGGCGCTCGTTGAGTTCGGCGATCGAGCCTTCGCTGGCCACCAGCAGCGGGAAGCCGTCGGCGAACTGGTTCAGCGCCTCGACGCCGTCGGTCCACTTCAGGCTCGACAGGCGCTGGTGCTCGGGGTCGAAGCGCACCAGGCGCAGCGTCTGCGGCTTGCCGGGCTCCGAAAGAAAGTCGCTGAACCACTGGGCCGCGATGTCACCCATGTCGTAGGCCGCCACCTCGTCCTTCCACACGCGCACGCGCACCGGCTGCTCGACGCGGTCGAAGGCCAGGTGCAGCGCCAGCATGCCGGGCGCGCGCAGCACGACCTCGGTGTGCTTCATCTGCGGTTGGATGAGCGCCATGCGCGGCAGCTGCCGCTGGGTGACGAACTCGCCCTGCGCGTCGACCACCATCCAGGCCCGGTCGAACTCCAGGCCGGTTTCGGTGAGCAGCATCTCGTCGAGCTCGACGCCGGCACACGACTTGACGGGGTACACGAACAGGCGGGCGATGGTGGCCTGGAGATCGAAAGCGGGCGGCTGCGACACGGTGGGGGTTCCTTTGAAATCGCCGGCCATTCTCCTGCATGAACGGGTATCGGCGCCCGCGCGCGAGGCAACTCCTACAATCATCCGATGGCTCTTTCTCCCGAAGTTTGTATCCGCGGCGCCGGCATCGTCGGCCGCACGCTGGCGCTGCTGCTGGCGCGCGAACGCGTGCGTGTCGCGCTCGTGGTGCCGCCGGCCCCTGCGGGCAAGGAAGACATCCGGGCGTACGCGCTCAACGCGGCGTCCCGCACCCTGCTCGAATCGCTGCGCGCCTGGCCCGACACGGCCCATGCCACGCCGGTGCACGAGATGCAGGTGCACGGCGACGACGGCGGCCGCGTGCAGTTCAGCGCCGCGCGCCAGAAGGTCGAGGCGCTGGCCTGGATCGTCGACGTGCCCGCGCTCGAGCAGCAGCTGGCCGACGCGGTGCGCTTCCAGCCCCTGATCGACGTGGTGACCGAGCCCGTGGCCGCGCCGCTCACGGTGGTGTGCGAAGGCAAGGCCAGCGCCTCGCGCGCGGCGCTGGGCGTGAGCTACGAGGTCACGCGCTACCCGCAGCACGCCATTGCCGCGCGGCTCGAGGCCGCGCACACGCACGACGGCATCGCGCGCCAGTGGTTCAACGACCGCGGCGAGGTGTTCGCCCTGCTGCCGCTGGGCGGCGTGCACGGCAAGACGCTGGCGCTGGTGTGGTCGGTCGACCAGCTGCGCGTGCCCGAGCTGGTTGCGCAAGGCGCCGACGAATTCAGCGCCGCCGTGAGCGAAGCCAGCCACGGCGAGCTGGGCTCGCTGCGGCTCACGAGCGAACGCGCCGTGTGGCCGCTGTCGCGCGCCATCGCCGACCGCTGGTCGGGTGCGATGCCGGGCCAGCCCACCCAGTCCTGGGTGCTCGCGGGCGACGCCGCCCACACGGTGCATCCGCTCGCGGGCCAGGGCCTGAACCTCGGCCTGGCCGATGCGGCCGCGCTGGCCGACGTGATCCGCACCCGCGACTACTGGCGCAGCGTGGGCGACGCCCGCCTGCTGCGCCGCTACGAACGCGCCCGCCGCGCCGACGTGCTGCAGATGAGCCTGGCCACCGACGGATTGCAGCAACTTTTCTCGCACAACCTGGGTCCACTTCCTGCGTTGCGCAACTGGGGCATGCGCGGTTTCGACCGCACGCGCTTCGTGAAGCACTGGATCACCGCACAAGCCATGGGCCTGAAGGCCTGATCGCCTGACGCCGCCACCAGCCCTCCACCTTTTTCCCGAAACCTTCCCGATGACCTTCGTCCGCCACCTTCTCGTCGCCGCCTGCGCACTGCTCACGCTCTCCACCGCCGGCGCGGGCGAGGCCGAGATCCGCAAGAACCTGCCGACGCACATCCCGCAGCTGCCGCCCATCGAGGAAGTCACCAAGACGCCCGTGCCGGGCCTGTACGAAGTGCGCGTCAACGGCAGCCAGATCCTGTACACCGACGAGCAAGGCGGTTACCTGCTGCAGGGCAGCCTGATCGACGCCAAGACCCGCCGCAACCTCACCGAGGAACGCGTCGAGAAGCTCACCGCCGTCGCCTTCGACAAGCTGCCGCTGAAAGACGCCATCAAGATCGTGCGCGGCAACGGCAAGCGCAAGGTCGCGGTCTTCGAAGACCCGAACTGCGGCTACTGCAAGCGCTTCGAGAAGGACATGAAGAAGGTCGACAACGTGACCGTCTACATGTTCCTGTACCCCGTGCTCGGCCCGGATTCGACCGCCAAGTCGCGCGACATCTGGTGCAGCAAGGACCCGGGCAAGGCCTGGGCCGACTGGATGGAAGGCAACGTCAAGCCCGCCGCCGCAGCCACCAGCTGCAACGTGACGGCGCTGGAGCGCAACGTGGAGTTCGGCCGCAAGTACAACATCACCGGCACGCCCACGCTGATCTTCACCGACGGCAGCCGCGTCCCGGGCGCGATTCCCGCCGAGCAGGTCGAGAAGCAGCTCGCCGCCGCCAACTGATCCGATGGCGACGACTTCCGCTTCCCGCCGCGCAGCCGCTGCCACCGCCGTGCATTGCCGCGTCGAGTGCGCGGACCTTCATGCCCGCCTGTTCGCCGTCACGCTGACCATCGCCGCGCCCGCCGCGCAGCAGCGCGTGGCGTTGCCGGTGTGGATTCCGGGCAGCTACCTCGTGCGCGAGTTCGCCAAGAACCTGCAGGGCCTGCGCGCCACGCAGGGCCGCCGCAAGCCGGTGCTGACGCAGCTCGACAAATGCAGCTGGCAGATCGACTGCGTGCCGGGCCAGCCGCTGGTGCTGCACTACCAAGTCTGTGCCTACGACAACTCGGTGCGCACCGCCTGGCTCGACGCCACGCGCGGCTTCTTCAACGGCACCAGCGTCTGCCTGCGTGTCGAAGGCCAGACCGAGGCGCCACACGCGCTGGAAATCGTGCCGCCCGCGCTGCCGGCCGACGCCGCGCGCTGGTCGTGCGCCACCGCGCTCGTGCCGACCAAGGCCGACAAGCACGGCTTCGGCAGCTACCGCGCCGCCGGGTATGACGAACTGGCCGACAGCCCGGTCGAGATGGGCGCCTTCTGGAGCGCCGAGTTCGAGGCCTGCGGCGTGCCGCACCGCTTCGTGATCGCGGGCGCCGCGGCCTCGTTCGACGGCGAGCGCCTCATTGCCGACACCAAGGCCATCTGCGAAGCCGAGATCCGCTTCTGGCACGGCGACAAAGCCGGCAAGCGCGGCGGCCCGAAGCTGCCGATCGACCGCTACGTGTTCATGCTCAATGCGGTGGACGACGGCTACGGCGGGCTCGAGCATCGCCATTCCACCGCGCTCATCTGCAACCGCCGCGACCTGCCGCAGCGCGGCGAAAAGAAGAAGCAGCCCGAGGGCTACACCACGCTGCTGGGCCTCATCAGCCACGAGTACTTCCACACCTGGAACGTCAAGCGCATGCGCCCGGCGGAGTTCGCGAGCTACGACTACAGCCGCGAGAACTACACGCAGCTGCTGTGGTTCTTCGAGGGCTTCACGAGCTACTACGACGACCTGCTGTTGCGCCGCGCCGGCCGCATCGACGACGCCGCGTACCTGCGCCTGCTCAACAAGACCATCAACCAGGTGCTGCAGACGCCCGGCCGGCTGGTGCAGCCGGTGGCCGACGCGAGCTTCGACGCCTGGGTCAAGTACTACCGCCAGGACGAGCAGACGCCCAACAGCACCGTCAGCTACTACACCAAGGGTGCGCTGGTGGCGCTGTGCTTCGACCTCACGCTGCGCCAGGAAGGCAAGGGCACGCTCGACGACGTGATGCGCCACCTCTGGACCCACAGCAACGGCGGCCCGATCAGCGAGGCCGACATCGCCGCCGCGCTCGACGCCGTGGGCGGACGCTCGTACGCCCCCGAGCTCGCGCGCTGGGTGCATTCGACCGACGAACTCCCGCTGGCCGACCTGCTGCGCGCCCACGGCGTCGCCACGCTCGACGACCCCTCGCAACCCGCGCAGGCGCTCGGCCTGCGCGTGGCCGAAACCGGCGGCAGCGTGCAGATCAAGGTGGTGCTGCGCGGCGGTGCCGCCGAAAAGGCCGGCTTCTCGGCCAACGACGAATGGCTCGGTATCGAGTTGCCGGCCGTCGGTGGTCGCGGCAAGGGTGCGTCGCAACCCGCGCAGGCCTGGCGCCTCACGAAGCTCGACGACCTGGCGCTGTACCTTGGCGATGCCACCAAATGCACCGCCCTCGTCGCGCGCGACCGCCGGCTGCTGCGCCTGCCGCTCACGCTGCCGACGGGCTCGACCACGTGGCGGCTGTTCTCGCACGACGCGGCCAAGATCTCGGCCTGGCTCGCAGCCAAGCCGTAACTCGTTTTCAGGCCGGGTGATCGACGGCCGCCACCAGCGGCGGCCGCACGAACAGCATCGGCTGCGGCTCGCCCACCAGCACGCAGGGCTTGCCGGTGCGGCGGCAGTGGTCCTGCACGCGCCAGTAGGCGCCGTGGCTCACGCAGCCGGTCTGGCAGATCACGAGGTCGGCGGCGCGCAGGCCCGCCTCGAGCGCCGCGGGGTCGTCGGCCTCGTCGCCGCCGTCGTGGTGCAGGTAATGGCCGCCGGCAATCTCCACGAGCTGGCGCGCCAGCGAAGGCGCCTCGGGCGCCGCTTCCGAACGGCCGACGCACAGCACCGACTTGGCCCGCAGGTCGGCCGGCACCTGCGGCCCTGCCGGCAAGGCATGATGACGTCGGCCGCCCGGCGCCAGCAGCGCATGCAGGCGCTGGGGCAAGGCGCTGCCCCTGGCGGCGCGCGCCGCCAGTTCCTCGCGCACGATGGCAATCGCCGAGTCGCGCGCCACCAGCGCACCGCGCAGCCGCACGATCTGCGCCTCGAGCCGCTCGACCCGGGCGGCCTGCTCCACCAGCAGGCGCGAGCAACGCTCCTGCACCCGGGCATAGGCCCGCAGCAACACGGCATGTTCTTGCATCGGGAAGTCCATGGCGGCCATTCTAGATGAGAACAATTCTCAAATGAAACACCCGCGCGTCAGCGGGCCCGAAGCCTGGCTGGGTATAGTGGGACGCGTTTTTTTCCCCACCTCCCCCGGAGACAGCGACACCATGAGCTACGAAAACATCGACGTGCGGACCGAAGCAGGCAAGGTCGGCATCATCACCCTCAACCGTCCCAAGGCCCTCAATGCGCTGAACGACGCGCTGATGACAGAGCTGGGCCAGGCGCTCAAGGCCTTCGACGCCGACGACGCCATCGGCTGCATCATCCTCACGGGCAGCGAGCGCGCCTTCGCGGCCGGCGCCGACATCGCGGCGATGGCCAAGTACAGCTTCATCGACACCTACAAGGGCGACTACATCACGCGCAACTGGGAAACCATCCGCTCGATCCGCAAGCCCGTCATCGCGGCCGTGAGCGGCTTCGCGCTGGGCGGCGGCTGCGAGCTGGCGATGATGTGCGACTTCATCATCGCGGCCGACAACGCCAAGTTCGGCCAGCCCGAGATCAAGATCGGCGTGATCCCCGGCGCCGGCGGCACGCAGCGCCTGCCGCGCGCGGTGGGCAAGAGCAAGGCCATGGACATGGCGCTCACCGCCCGCATGATGGACGCCGCCGAAGCCGAGCGCGCCGGCCTCGTGAGCCGCGTGGTGCCGTTCGAGAAGCTGGCCGACGAAGCGCTGGGCGCCGCGCTGATCATCGCGGGCTTCTCGCAGATCGCCGTGATGGCGGCCAAGGAATCGGTCAACCGCGCCTTCGAGAGCGGCCTGAGCGACGGCGTGATGTTCGAACGCCGTCTGTTCCACGCGCTGTTCGCCACGCAGGACCAGAAGGAAGGCATGGACGCGTTCCTGGCCAAGCGCCAGCCGGATTTCAAGAACGCCTGATCAGGCTGATCGTCGCGGGCCCGGCGACCGCAGCGGCGGTCGCCGTCAGCGGGCTCGCGACAGCGCCGTGCGCAGCGCCTCGAGCGCCTGCGCCGGCGGCGTGCCGATGGAGGCGGGGCCGCCCGGCTGCGGCGTCCACCGCACCTGGTCGCCCGCGATCTCGAGCACGGCCAGCAACGCGCCGTCGCGCCGCAGTTCGATGCGCGCCTCGACCGGCGCACCCAAATCCCCGCCCGACACGGTGGCCGCGCGCGCCACGGTGTTCACCAGCGCCGCGAGGCCTTCGGTGTCGCCGCGCGCCTGGCGCGTGGTGGCGCCGGCGCGTGTGATGTCGAGGGCGGTCCAGCGGTCCAGGGCCGTGAAGCCGCCGCTCACCACGGCCTCGGTGGCTGCGCGCGGCGCCGCCTTGGCGGCGGCCGACGGAGCCGGTGCGGCTTGCACAGGAGCGGCGCGGCGCTGCATGCCGGCGGCATTCGCGCTGGCACCGCCTTGCGCGGCGAGCGACGGCGCCGTCTCTGCGGACTCGCGCTGCATCGGCGCTGGCGCTGCAGGCGCTGCAGGTGCTACGGCCGGCGCCGGCGGTGCGGCTGCGTAGGGCATCGGACTCTGGCCGACATCGGCCATGGGCGGTGCAGCCGGCATGGGCGCAGATGCGATGGCCGGTGCGGCAGGCGCAGGCACGGGCGCCGGGGCTTGCACTACCGGGGCCGCGGGCGCCGCCTTTTCCATCGCCCGTGCTTCGTCCTTCTGGACCGACGCCGCCGCCGCAGGGGCTTCGCGCCGCCGCGACGCTTCACGCGTGTCCTGCGTCTCGCGCTGCTTCAGGGTTTCTTTCGCATCGCGCGCCGCTTCGCTGCGCTGCGCTGCGGGCGGTGTCATGTCCGCCGTTGCGGCCGGTTCAGCGGCAGGCGCAGGTGCCGCGGCGACTGCCGGCGCCTCAGCCGATTGCGCAGGCGGTGCCGACGCGGGCGCGGGCGCCCCGGCCACTTGCGCCTCGCCATCGAGCCGCGCGTCGGGCACCGGCTCGCGATGCCACAGCACGGTGACGAAGGTCGCCACGAGCACGGTCGCGAAGGCCGCGTTCCACGGCATGCGCGAGCGGGGGCTACCGGCACCGAACAGGCGTCGCCACCACGGCGCAGCCTGCACCGCAGGGCCGGCCGCCGGCGCGGAGGCCGCGGCGAGGTTGTGCGCCATCTTCAGGATCGCCTCGCGCGTGTGGGCCGCGGGCACGGCGTCGCGATCGGGCGCGTGGTCCAGCGCGCGACGCAGCCGCGCGTCGTGCAGGTCGTGGTCGTCCATGCCGGTGCTCATGCGCGCTGCTCCAGCACCGACAGGTAGCGTTCCATGCAGCCGCGCAGCTTCTGCAGCCCGTAGCGCAGGCGGCTGCGCACGGTCTCGAAGCCGATCTCCAGCCGGGCCGCGAGCGCGTCGACGGTCAGGCCGTCTTCATGGTGCAAGAGAAAAGCCGCGCGTTGCTCGGCCGGCAGTTCGTCGAGACAGGTCAGCAGCCGACGCCCGGCGGCGCGCCAGAACGCCAGCTCTTCGGCCGAGGGATGCGCCGACAAGTCGGTGGCCCCGTGCACGCCGCGGTCGAGCGCGGGCACGGCGTCGCCATCGTCGTCGGTTGCGTGGCTATCGAGCGTCACCTCGCGCCCGCTCACGCGCAGGCGGTCCATCGCGAGGTTGTGCGCGATGGTGAAGGCCCAGGTGCGCCAGGTGGCGCCCTGCGGCGAGAAGCTGTCGCGCGCCGAGATGATCCGCACCCAGGTGTCCTGGAACACCTCGTCGGCCTGCGCGGCCAGCCGCGCGCCGAGCAGGCGCTTGACGAAGCGGAACAGGCCGCCTTCGTGGCGCGCATAGAGCACGTCGAAGGCGGCGGCGTCGCCGTGGGCGTAGGCCAGCATCAACTGATCGTCGGGCATGGCGTCGCGCTCGGTGGCGGTGCGGGCAGCAGCAGAAGGGGCGCGTGGCAGCGCAGACATCGCAGGATTGTCACCCGAGCTTGTACGGCTCACGGCGGCGATCGGGGTTAGGTCGAAACGCGATCCGACGCATTCGATCGCAGAAAAATCGACCTGAAAACGCCGGGAGTTGAACTGGGCCCAAAGCCTGGGCTATAATTTTGGGCTCGGTGCTGAATTGCACTGACGGCTCTTTAGCTCAGTCGGTTAGAGCGATGGAATCATAATCCACAGGTCCGCGGTTCGAGTCCGTGAAGAGCCACCAACACAGCCTCCCCGCCCCGGCGGAATGGCTCAAAAAGCCCTAAGTTTTCAACGACTTAGGGCTTTTTTCGTTCAGGCGCCCGACGCCGTTTCGCCGACCGGCACCCGGTCCAGCCGGAACGCCTCGGGCTCGCAGTGCACCAGACGCCAGCCGTGCGCGCCGTGCAACTGCAGTTCGTCCACCACGTCCGTCAGCGTGCCGATGAGTTCGTTGCCCCAGAACCTGCGCGCGCCGCGCACGGGGTTGAGCATCTGCCGCAGCCGCGGAATCGACAGCACGCGCTCCGCGTTGAAGAAGAACTCCAGCGCCAGATCGAAGGTGACCGGGTCACCGAGAGGGCCGTCGGCGCAGCGGGCGCCGTGACGTCCATCGCCACGACCTGCGATTTCAGCGTTCCCACGTTGCCGGCTTCGTCCACCACGCGCGTCTGGACCGTCCAGTTGCCCGCGTGGCTGCTGTCGTCCTGCGCACTCCACTTGCTGCCGGAAACGAACGCGGCCTTCCAGGTGGCTCCGCCGTCGGTCGACACCTGCAGGGTCTCGCCCTTGCCCAGCGCCGCCGACAGGGTGCCCTGCAACAGGCGCCCGGCGCCGCCATCGTTGGTCAGGTAGTCGGCGCCGCTGGCGCCGCTGTCCTTGCCCATGGCGGAGAGCGTGGCTGTCTGCGTGGGTGCCACCGTGTCCACGGTGAAGCCGAACGCATCCGAGGCCACGCTGGTGTTGCCGGCCTTGTCCACGGTGAACCCGAACGCAGCCGACGGCACGCTGGAAACGCCCGCCTTGTTGATCACGATCGCGCTGATGCTGTGACCGCCGTCGGCCAGCGGGGTGGCCGGCGTGTACGTCCAGTTGCCGTCGAAGCCGGGCTTGCCGGGAGGACGCACGTCGGGCGGAGGCATCACGGGCGGAAGGCTGGGCGCGGTATCACCGTCGCTGCCGCTGGCCGCGGCAATGGCGCCGAGGCCGAGCGCGGCCAGGCCGCCAGTCATCAGCAGGGGCAACATGCCGCCGAAGAAGTCGTTGCCGGCGGCCGCTTCGGTGCCGGCCAGGTACGGCGCACCCGCGCCGTACGAATCGCCGCCCAGCGCCACGGGCGCCGACTGGCCTTCGGCCAGCGCGTAGATGTCGCCCGCGCCATCGGTGCGCGCATACGCATACAGCTGGCCGTCCTCGGCCACGCCGTACAGGCCCACGGGTTCCGATTGCGCGTAGTAGCCCTCGAGCACCAGGCCCGGGCTCGTCTCGCCTTCGAGCGTGATCTGCAGGTCGTTGCCCACGCGCGTGAGCGTCACGTTCTCGGGCGCGAAACCGTCGTCGCCCTTGAGCAGGTATTTCGCGCCCTTCTGGACCTTGATGCGGACCGGCGCCTTGCCGTTGGTTGCCGCTTCCACCGTGTGATCGATGTTCCTGCCGTTGCTGTTGACGACGACCTTCGTCTTCTTCGTTGCCATGTGATTCCTAGTGCTTGCTGAATGAAAAACGGGACCGCAGCGGCACGCGCACGCGCGGCGCCAGCTCATACGGTTTGTTGACCGATGACTTTAGGAAGACGGTCCCGTTCCATCCATCGGACGAGTCCGAAAGCGGGTGCGGCAGACATAGGCACAGGGCGAAACTGTGAACAAAGCCCCCCGGGCCCGCACAAAGCAGCAAGGCCCTTGCAAGTCGACGACTCGCAAGGGCCTTGAAGAAGACAGCGCCGCGGCGCGAAGCGGTCAGCGTCCGAGGTCTTTGGCGGACACGCCGCCGATGCCCCAGTTTTCCTTGGGCATGTCGTGCAGCCACACGCGCACGTTCTCCTTCGGCGCGTCGACGGCCTCGATGATGGCGCGGGTCACTTTCTCTATCAGCGCGCGCTTCTGTTCTTCGGTGCGGCCTTCGATGAGGTAGATCTGTGCAAAGGGCATCGTGTACTCCTTTCAGTGGTTCAGTGCTTGATGCAGATCAGACGAAGCGCAGGCCCACGCTGCCCATGCCCTGCATCTTCAGCGTGACGGCATCGCCCGCCTGCACGGCCACGGCCTCGGTGATGCCGCCCGACAGGATCAGCGTGCCCGCCGGAATCTCCTCGCCGCGCGCGCCCAGGTGGTTGGCCAGCATCGCAATGGCCGCGGCCGGGTGGCCGAGCACCGCGGCGCCCGCGCCGAAGGCCACGGGCTGGCCGTTCTTCTCGAGCACGATGCCGACGGTGCGCAGGTCGACCTCGCTCGCAGGCACGGCGCGTCCGCCCACCACGAAGCGCGAGGCCGAGGTGTTGTCGGCCACCACGCTCTTCAGGTCGAACTTGAAGTCGCGGTAGCGGCTGTCGATCACCTCGATGCCGGGCAACACGAAGTCGGTGGCCGCGAGCACGGCGCCGATGTGGCAGCCCGGGCCGCTGAGCGCGCGCTTGGTGACGAACGCGATCTCGGGCTCGACCTTCGGGTGGATGAGCTCGCTCACCTTGCACTCGCCGCCTTCGGGCAGCGCGTAGTTGTCTGCCATGAAGCCGAAGACCGGCGTGGTCACGCCCATCTGCTTCATCTTGGCGTGCGAGGTGAGCCCGGCCTTCAGCCCGATGATGCGGTGGCCGCGCGCGAGCTTGCGGCGGCGGATCTCGTTCTGGATGGCGTAGGCGTCGTCCCAGTCCATCTCGGGATGCTCGTCGGTGATCTTGGGCGTGTCGCGCGCTTCCAGCTCGCAGGTCTCCAGGTGCTTGGCGAGCGCGGCGATGGTGTCTTGGCTGAGCTTCATGCCGCCACTCCTTCCTGTTGCTGCTGCACGGCCTGGCGTGCGCGGGCCAGCGTGATGGCCGTGTCTTCGATCATGTCTTCCTGCCCGCCGACCATGCCGCGCCGCCCCAGCTCCACCAGGATCTCGCGTGCGGGCACGCCGTACTTCTTCTCGGCGCGCTTGGCGAACAGCAGGAAGCTCGAGTACACGCCCGCGTAGCCCAGCGTGAGCGAGTCGCGGTCGACGCGGATCATGTGGTCCATGATCGGCACCACGCGGTCCTCGGCCACGTCCTGGATGCGGAACACATCGACGCCGGTCTCGATGCCCATGCGGTCGCACACCGCCACGAACACCTCCATCGGCGTGTTGCCCGCGCCCGCGCCCAGGCCTGCGGCGGCGGCGTCGATGCGGTTGGCACCGGCCGCGACGGCCGCGACCGAGTTGGCCACGCCCATCGCGAGGTTGTGGTGGCCGTGAAAGCCCAGCTCGGTGTCGGCCTGGAGCGCCGCACGCACCGCGCCGATGCGCGCCGTGACGTCGTCCGGCAGCATGTGGCCGGCCGAGTCGGTCACGTAGATGCAGTTGGCGCCGTAGCCTTCCATGAGCAGCGCCTGGCGCACCAGCGTCTCGGGCGAGGCCATGTGGGCCATCATGAGAAAGCCCACCGTGTCCATGCCGAGCCGGCGCGCCATGGTGATGTGCTGCTCGGACACGTCGGCCTCGGTGCAGTGCGTGGCCACGCGCACGGTGTGCACGCCCAGACCGTGCGCCATGCGCAGGTGGTCCACGGTGCCGATGCCGGGAATCAGAAGCGCCGACACCTTGGCCTGCTTCATGAGCGGAATCACGGCGCCCAGGTACGCCTCGTCGGAATGCGCGGGAAAGCCGTAGTTGACCGAGCTGCCGCCCAGGCCGTCGCCGTGCGTCACCTCGATCAGCGGCACGCCCGCTTCATCGAGTCCGCTGGCGATGTGCGTCATCTGTTCGAGCGTCATCAGGTGGCGCTTGGGGTGCATGCCGTCGCGCAGCGTCATGTCGTGCAGGGTGACGCGGCGGCCCTGCAGGTGGGTGTTCGTGGGGGTGGTCATGGGTGTGCTCCTACGCCACGGCGGGCTCGGGTTGCGGGAGGCTGGCGAGCATCGCTTCGGCGAACATTTCGGCCGTGCGCGCCGCGGCGGCGGTCATGATGTCGAGGTTGCCGGCGTACTTGGGCAGGTAGTCGCCCAGGCCCTCGACCTCCAGGTAGATCGACACGCGGTGGCCGTCGAACACCGGTCCGTTCACGAGCTTGTAGCCCGGCACGTACTTGCGCACCTCGGCGATCATCTCGTGCACCGAGGCCGTGATGCGCGCCTCGTCGGGCGGGCCTTCGGTGAGGCAGTGCACCGTGTCGCGCATGATCAGCGGCGGCTCGGCCGGGTTGACGATGATGATCGCCTTGCCCTTGGCCGCGCCGCCCACGCGCTCGACCGCACCGGCCGTGGTGCGCGTGAACTCGTCGATGTTCTTGCGCGTGCCCGGGCCGACCGAGCGGCTCGACACGGTGGCCACGATCTCGCCGTAGGCCACCGGCTGCACGCGCGACACGGCCGCCACCATCGGGATGGTGGCCTGCCCGCCGCAGGTGACCATGTTGACGTTGGCCGGCCGCGCGCCGCCCGCCATGAGCAGGCTCTTGAGGTTGACCGGTGGCACGCAGAACGGGCCGATGGCCGCGGGCGTGAGGTCGATCATCAGCACGCCCAGCGCGTTGAGCTTGGCGCTGTTCTCGGCATGCACGTAGGCGCTGGTGGCGTCGAACGCGATCTGCACGCCGTCGGCCTGCACATGCGGCAAGAGGCCGTCCACGCCCTCGGCCGTGGTCTTCAGGCCCATCTCGCGGGCGCGCTTCAGGCCGTCGGACTCGGGGTCGATGCCCACCATCCACACGGGTTCGAGCACCGGGCTGCGCTGCAGCTTGGCGAGCAGGTCGGTACCGATGTTGCCGGGGCCGATCAGCGCGCACTTGATCTTCGTTAGGGTCGTCATGGGGTTGTCTCCTTCAGTGGAAGCGCACCGAGCAGCCGCCGAGGCCGCCGATCGAGACGCGGAAGTTGTCGCCGGCCTTGGCGGGGAACATCGCGGCGAGCGCGCCCGACAAAATCACCTCGCCCGCCTTGAGCCCGATGCCCAGCGCACCGAGCGTGTTGGCCAGCCACGCGACCGCGTTCACCGGCGAGCCGAGCGCGGCGGCGCCCGCGCCGGTGGCGATGATTTCGCCGTTCTTCTCCAGCACCATGCCGCAGGTCGCCAAGTCGATGCGGCGCGGATCGACCGCGTGGTCGCCCAGCACGAACACGCCGCACGAGGCGTTGTCGGCCACGGTGTCGGCGATCTGGATCTTCCAGTCGCGGATGCGCGAATCGACGATCTCGAAACAGGGCATCACGCACTCGGTGGCGGCCAGCACGTCGGCGTTGCCGATGCCGGGACCCATGAGGTCGCGCTTGAGCAAGAAGGCGATCTCGCCCTCGGCCTTGGGCTGGATGAGCGTGGTGCTGTCGATCGACTCGCCCTCGCCGACGACCATGCCGTCGAGCAGGTAGCCGAAGTCGGGCTGGAACACGCCCAGCATGTTCATCACGGCGCGCGAGGTGACGCCGATCTTCTTGCCGACGACGCGCTCGCCGGCGTCGAGGCGGCGCGCGATCATGCGTTGCTGGATGCCGTAGGCGTCGGCGATGGTGATGCCTGCGTGCCGGCTGGTGAGCGGCTCCACGACGCTGCGCTCGCGCAGCGCGTCGTAGAGCTCGTCGCCGAGCCGCTGGATGAGGGTGGGGTCCATGGTGGGTTCTGTCCTTTGCTCTGTCTCGGGTGAATCAATCAATCGGTCGATCGGCTTCGTCCAGGAAGTCACCGACCAGGCGGGCGAAGCGCGCGCTGTGCTCGATCTGCGTCCAGTGGCCGCAGCGGCCGAACACATGCAGCTGGCTGCGGGGAATCCACTGGCTCAGCGTGAGCGAGGTGGCCAGCGGGATCACCTGGTCTTCGCGGCCGTGGATCAGCAGCGTCTCGTGCGGCAGGGCGCGAATGGCGGCCTCCGGGCTCGTCATGGCATCGACCCAGCGCTGGCGCGGCGCCGGGAACATCGCGCCGAAGGTCTCCTGGAAACCGGGCCGCGTGCTGGCCTCGTAGCGCAGCTGCGCGAGCTCGTCGGTGACGAGGGCACGGTCGAACGCGAACACGTCCATGATCCGGCGCATGTTCGCGAACGAGGGCGTGTAGCCCCACACGGCGTCGAGCCCCGGCGTGATCGCGAAGGGCACGCCCACGCTGCCCATGAGCACCAGCCGGCGCACGCGGTGCGACGCGCGGATGGCGAGCGCCAGCGCTAGCGCACCGCCGAAGGAGTTGCCCACCACGTCGGCGCGTTCGATGTCGAGCGCGTCGAGCAGGTCGAGCGCCTGCTGCACCCACGCGTCCATGGTGTACGCCGCGCCGGGCACGCGCTCGGTGAAGCCGAAGCCGGCCATGTCGGGCGCGATCACGCGGCGCGTCTGCGCGAGCACCGGCAGCACCAGCCGCCAGTTGGCCCACGCACTCACGCCCGGGCCCGAGCCGTGGATGAAGAGCACCGGCGCGCCCTCGCCCAGGTCGTGGACGTTGGTGTGGAAGGCACCCGTGCGGATGCTGTTCGCGATCTCGAGGTTGCTCACCGCCAGGCCCTCACAGCTTGATGCAGACGTTGCGAAGTTCTGTGTAGAACTCGAGCGAATGCACGCCACCCTCGCGCCCGATGCCCGACGACTTCGCACCGCCGAACGCGGTGCGCAAATCGCGCAGGAACCAGCTGTTGACCCAGCAGATGCCGACCTGCACCTGCTTGGCCACGCGGTGCGCGCGGCCCAGGTTCTCGGTCCACACGGTGGTCGCCAGGCCGTAGTCGGTGGCGTTGGCCAGCGCGATGGCTTCTTCCTCGGTGTCGAAGGGCGCGATGTGGCAGCAGGGGCCGAAGATCTCCTCGCGGATCACCGAGGCCGTCTCGGGCAGGCCGGTCCAGATGGTGGGCTGCACCCAGTGGCCCTCGGCCAGCGCGCCGGGCATCGACGGCACGTCGCCGCCGGTGACGACGGTGGCGCCTTCCTTCACGGCCTTCGCGTAGTACGACAACACCTTCTGCTGGTGTTCGCGCGAGATCAGCGGGCCGATGCCCACGCCGGCTTCTTCCGACGGGCCCGGCTTGAGCGCCTCTGCCCTGGCCTTGAGCGCCGCGACGAACTTGTCGAAGATCGGCCGCTGCACATAGACACGCTCGGTGCCCAGGCAGACCTGGCCGCAGTTCTCGAAGGCCGAGCGCGTGATGCCGGCCACAGCCTTGTCGAAATCGGCGTCGGCGAACACGATGCCGGCGTTCTTGCCGCCGAGTTCGAAGGACACGGGCCGCACGCCCTTGGCGGCCGCGCCCATGATGGCCTCGCCAGTGCGCGTCTCGCCCGTGAAGGTGATGCCGTCCACGCCCGGGTGCGTGGTGAGGAACTCGCCGGCCGAGTCGGGGCCGAAGCCGTGCACCACGTTGTAGACGCCCGGCGGGATGCCGACCGCGTTCATCACCTCGCCCAGCAGCGTGGCGGTGGCCGGCGTTTCTTCCGAGGGCTTGACCACCACCGTGTTGCCGCAGGCCAGTGCGGGACCGACCTTCCAGGTCATGAGCAGCAGCGGCAGGTTCCACGGGCACACGACACCGATCACGCCCAGCGGCGAGCGCACGGCGTAGTTCAGCGCCTGCCCGCCGTCGGGCGTGGCCATCTCGAAGCTCTCGGTGGGCACGTTCTTCACGATGTCGGCAAACACCTTGAAGTTGGCCGCGCCGCGCGGGATGTCGACGTGCGAGGCCAGCGCGTGCGGCTTGCCGGTGTCGGCCATCTCGGCCGCCAGGAAGTCGTCGAAGCGCCGGTTGATCTCGTCGGCCACGGCATGCAGCAGCTCGACGCGGCGCGCGACGCTCATGCGACCCCACTCGCCGTTGAGCGCCGCACGTGCGGCGCGCACGGCCGCATCGACCTCGCCGCGGCCGGCTTCGTGCACCTTGCCGATGACGCGGTTGTCCACCGGCGCGCGGTTGTCGAAGGTCTTCGTCGTGGCGACGAACTCGCCGCCGATGAAGTTCATGAACTGTTTCATCGCAGCGTCTCCTTCAGGTCACCACGCTCAGGAAGTTCTCGTTGAGCTTGCGGTCGTGATAGAAGATCGCGCGCCCGAGTTCGTCGTCGGTCCACACCAGCGGCGGCTTGTCGGGGTAGAAGATGTAGCCGCCCGAGAACACCTCGTTGCGGTTGCCGCTCGGGTCGAAGAAGTAGATGGTTTCGCCGCGCGTGATGCCGTGGCGCGTGGGGCCGATGTCCAGCGACACGCGCTTCTTGGTGATGATGTCGGCCGCCTTGAGCACCTCGCCCCAGTTGTCGAGCAGGAACGAGGCGTGGTGGAACTTGTTCTTCTCGGGATGGCGAATGAACGCGATGTCGTGCGGCTTGGTCGAGCAGGTGAGGAAGGCCGCGATGTACATGCGCTCGGGGCCGGCCACCACGCTCTCGGCCAGCTGGAAGCCCAGCACCTCGGTGAACAGCTTCATGGTGCCGTCGAGGTCGTCGCCGTACAGCAGGCAGTGGTCGAAGCGCGAGGGCGCCATGCCCTTGAGGTCGTCGGGGTAGACCTCGGGGTTCTCGTAGGGCATGCCGTTGCCGACCTTCTCCTTCTCGGCGAAGAGCTCGATGGCGTGGCCGGTGGGCACGGTGAAGCGAAAACGCTTGCCGGTGCGCAGGTGCTCGCCGGCGTCGATCCACTGCATGTCGGTGGCCAGGCCGCTGGCCTTCAGGTCGGCGGCGAGTTGGTCGAGCGTGGCGGGCGAGTCGACGCGAAAGCCCATGAAGTCCATGCCGGCCTCGTCGGCTTCGCGCAGCACGACGCTGTGGTGGTCGTGCTCGTCCCAGGCCTTGAGGTAGATGCGACCCTGCGCATCGCGCCCGGTTTCGATCAGGCCCAGCACGTCGCGGTAGTGCGTGAGGGCGGCCCCGAGGTCGAGCACGCGCAGTTGCACGTGTCCGGGGCGAATGACGCCAGTGAGTGCCATGGAAGTCTCCTTTGGTGGGTGAGGGAAAGGTTCAGGTGGTGGAACGGGGAACGGCGGGCTGCGACGCGGCCAGGCGCCGCTCGATGCAGCGCGCCAGCTTCTCGACGGCGCGCAGGGCCAGGTCGCTCTGCGGGTACGCGCGGCAGGCCAGCACGTAGCCCTGGGCTTCTTCTTCGGCGCTGACGTGGCAGCGGCTCATGCGCTCGCGGCGCACGGCGCCCGACTCGATGCGCACCTTGCACACGCCGCAGCCGCCACCGCGGCAGCCGACCGGGATGCCCTTGCGGCCGAGCTGCTCCATGCCGCCGAGCAGGGTCTGGTCGGCGCGGCACACGTAGTGCTCGTGGGTGTTGCCGATGGCGACGGAAAAGCGCATGACCGGCTCCACGTCACAACGCCTTGAACAGCGGGCTGCGCGGCGCCGCGGAAGCGGCATCGGCGGCGGTGAAGAATTTCTCGGTGTAGATGTCGCGCTCGAACAGGCGGCCCTGCATCAGCGTGGCGATGCAGGCCTCGGTCATCGGCGGCGGCCCGCACAGGTAGGCCTTGTGGCCGCGGAAGTCGTTCGCGAAATGGGCCTTCAGCGCCTCGTTCGCAAAGCCGCGCGCCCCATGCCAGTCGCTGTCGGCCGGCAGGTCGGACAGCACGGGCACGTAGGTGAAGTTGGGGTGCTGCTCGGCGAGCTGCTCGAAGAGCGCGCGGTAATACAGCTCTTCGGTGTTGCGCGCGCCCTGCACCAGCGTGATCGGCAAGGTGCAGCCTTCGGCGAGCAGATCGAGCACCATCGACTTCGGGCTCGACAGCCCCGAGCCGCCGGCCACGAAGATCATCGGCAGGCCCGCCGACTTGCGCACGAAGAAGCGGCCATTGGGCGCGGTGAAGCGCAGGCGCTGGCCCACCTGCAGCTCGTCGTGCAGCCAGCCCGTGGCGCGGCCGTTGGGCACGCGGCGGATGTGCAGCTCGACGAGGTGGTCGTCGGGTGCGTTGGCGATCGAGAAGGCGCGTGCGCCCTCCACGCCCGGCACGTGCAGCATCACGTACTGGCCGGCCTGGAACGGCGCCGGCCGGTCGGTGCGCAGCCACAGGCCGCGGATGGTGGGCGTGAGCATGCGGGCCTCGACCAGCTCGGCGTCGAAGTCTTCCAGCGGCAGGAACTGCGCGTCGGGGTCTTCGTCGATCTCGGCCTCGATGACCAGGTCGGCCTGCGCCATCGCGCAGCACGCGAGGATCTTGCCGTCGTCGCGCTCGAAGTCCATGAGCGCGAAGTTGGACGCGTCGCCGTGCTCGCACTCGCCTTCGAGCACCTGCACCTTGCAGGTGCCGCACACGCCGTGGCCGCAGGCGTGCGGCAGCCACACGCCGGCGCGCAGGCAGGCGTCGAGCACGGTCTGTCCGTCGCGCGCCGCCACGGCCTGGCCGAGCGGCTCGATCATGATCTGGAAGCTCATGGCAAGGCCCTCCGGTACTCAGCTGAACGAGCCGCCGATGCCCGTGAGCCCGGGCGTGCGAAAGCGCAGCGCCGACTTGTGGACCAGGCCGTTGTCGGCCAGCGACTTCGCCGCGTCGGGCGCGAAGGGCTTGCCGGAGTCGAACCATTCGACCTTCGACCAGTCGACCTTTTCGAAATCGGGGTGGCTGCCGTACACGCCGGGCAGCACGTCGCTGACGAGCGCGCCGAAGGGCATGGCCGCGGGCAGCGGCAGGCACACGGGGGCGCAGAAGAGCAGGTGGTCTTCCCAGCCGATATAGAGCAGGCGGTTGCCGTGGAAGCGGTCTTCGCTGTCCATGACGGTGCCGGTGTAGCCGGGGGCGAGTGCAACAACAGACATGTCGGTCTCCTTTTTTGGGGTGAGCGCCGCCCGCACCGTGCGTGGGGCACGGCGGGAGCGCGGGGGTCGATGAGGGGTGGTGGGCCGGGTGCTCAGGCCACCTTGGGCTCGGCCGCCGACAGGTCCTGTCCTGTCCAGCGTTCCCAGTTGGCCTTGTCGGGCGAGGTGTTGAACTCGCCGTTGTCGGCGCCGACGTTGATGTGGTAGTAGTCGAGCACGGCCGCCAGCGGGTTGAAGCCTTCCACCGTCGGGTCGGTGCCCTCGGGGAAGCATTTGCCCTGGTAGATCTGGTGCACCGGCAGCCAGGCCTGCACGTACTTCTCGGGCTCGCCGTCGAACACGTCCTTGCAGCCGTCGGAGCAGAAGTGGTACTTCATGCCGTGGTAGCTGCTCTCGCGGTAGCAGATCTTGGTCGGGTCGTCGGGTTCGGTGAAGGCCATCGGGATCTGGCAGGTCTGGCACAGCATGGGCAGCGTGTTGTTGAACCAGCGCTTGCCCTGCTTCTCCTGTTCGGCCAGCCACTCGAAGCGCGGGCGGTACAGGGTGTCGAAGGTCTCGGGGTACTTCTCGGCCAGCCAGCTCATCTCGTCGGGCTTGGGTGCCCAGACGTTGAAGTTGGCGGCGTGGCCGTAGTTGTTGAAGATGGCCCAGGCCTCGTGCGAGATGCGGCTCTTTTCCTTCGAGGCGACCTCGTGGTACTTGGGCATGCGGATGCCGTAGCGCGCAAGGTCCTCGAACAGCGCGCCGCCGTTCTTCTCGAAGTACATCTCCCAGGCCTCGGACCAGCTCATGACGCGCTTGGGCAGCATGTAGTCCATCATCATCGCCACCAGCGTGAGCAGGCGGTAGCCGCGCCAGAACCACTTGTCGACCCACTTCTGCACGATGGGCACGTTGTCGGGGTCCTGCTCGAGGATGAACTTCACCACCTCCAGGCCCAGCGTCATGTGGCGCGACTCGTCGCTCTGCGCCGAGAAGCCGAAGGTGACGGTGGCCATGTCGCCGTTGTAGGCGGCACCGCTCATGAAGGGCATGAACAGCAGGTTGGTCAGCACGTACTCGAACGAGAACGAGATGGCGGTGATGAACTCGAAGGGCCCCGCGCTCATCGCGTCTTCGAAGTAGCTCTTGGGCACCGACAGGTACCACACGCGGTCGTGCATGTGCTGCGGGTCGTGCAGGCCGTTGAAGTACTTGTTGAAGTGGCTGATGGTGTGGAACTGCGTCTGCGCATGGCGCAGCTCGTCGATCGACTGCATCTGGCAAGCCACGCGCGCGCCCACGCCGCGCAGCGAACGCCCGGCCATGGCATAGCCGCGGTGCGCCGCGTACTCCAGCGGCGAGACGCCGGTGAGGAACAGCTTGAGCGTGTTCAGGTAGCGCGGGTCGCTGATGTTGAACTGGCCGTTGTTCTGCTGGAACGCATCGATGATGGCGTAGAGTTTTTTCTCCTTCTCGCCCTGGAACTTCCAGTAGGCGTCCATCGTGAGGCGGAACGGGTCTTCCCACTTATCCCAGTCGTGGATCTTGATGCCCTCGAACTTGTCGAACGGGAACACGTCGTCCATCGACTGGTAGGAGGTCTCCCAGCCGAGGCCGCGCGTCATCATGGCGTAGCGTTCCTTCAGGCCGAGGCGCGGAGTGGCGGGGGTCTTTGCTGCTGCTTGGGTGGTCATGGCGTGGTCCTTGGTCGTGGTCCGGTGGGGGCTGGGCTCAGGCGCCCCAATGGAGGGTGAATTCGTCGTCGGTCTCTTCGATGCTTCCGGACAGCGAGATCAGGCTCAGGTGCAGCTCCTGCAGGTCCCAGCGGCGCCCGACCAGGGCTTCGACGCTCTCGCGGCGGATCACGAGGCGGCCGGGCGCGTCGATCTTCACCATCGCGGGGTACTCGGTGACGGTGGCCCCGGGGTTGTCGGCCACGATGGCCTCGACGATGGCGCGCGCGGCCTCGCCGGTCTGCAGCGCGATGAAGACGGGCGGTCGGGACACTTCGGCGGTGGCGGTGGTCATGGGGTGGTCTCCTTGGTTCGATCGATTCGGTCGTCAGGCGGCAGCGCCGGTGCGCACCAGGCGGGCCACGCGCGCGTCGAGCGCGGCGTGCAGCGTCTTGAGCACCTCGGCGCCCTGCGCGCCGAGCGCCAGCGCGGCCAGCGGCGCCAGCGCCTGCACGGCCTGGTCGCGCCAGCTCGCGTACCACTGCGCGAGCAGTTCGGCGTTGGCGGGCGACTCGTCGGCGGCGGTCTTCAGCGTGGCGTCGACCCAGCGCACGTTCTCGTCGAACCACTCGTTCATGAACTCGGTCAGCATCGCCAGCGCGTTGCCGGTGGCGGCGCTGTGCGCGTTCACGTAGTGGCGGTAGATCAGCGGGTACAGCAGGCCGTCGAGCACGAGGTTCTGGGCCACGAACACCTCGAACCAGTCCTTGGTGACGAACAGGTTCTCCATCAGGCGGCGCACGCCCTGCCAGGCCGGGTGCGCGAGCCAGGCTTCCTTGCCGGCGTCCAGCGCGCGGCCCGAGTTGGCGTCGATCTGCAGGCCGACGCGCGAGAGGTACTGCGCGATGCCCAGGCGGTCCATGGCCGCGTAGATGAAGGGCTGCGTGATGGCCGTGCCGTAGCCATAGCCGCAGCAGTAGCTGTGGTTCATGTTGGCGCCCCACTCGTAGTGGCGCAGCGGTACCAGCACCTGCTGCAGCGACTCGCGCACGCCCGCATCGGCCTGGGCCAGCAGCTGGCGCTTCTCGGCGAACTCGAACTGGCGGTCGGCGCCTTCCTGCTGGCGCGCGCGGGTCATGGTGTACACGCCGTAGTAGTAGTGGCGCGGGTCCTTGAAGCTGTACCAGTCGGCCATCACGAGCGCCGTGCGGCGCTTGTCGTACAGCGCGTGCTGCGGGTCCCACAGTGGCCGGTAGTGGAAGTTGGCCGTGGGCTGCATGTCCAGCGTGGCCTCCTGGTAGCGCGAGGCCGGCTTGTCGCCGAGCCGCCGTGCCACGTGCGAGAAGGTCTGGCGGATCGGCCGGATGTCCGAGGTCTTGATGTCGACTTGCACGGGGTGTCTCCTTGGTTGTCGCGGGAAAAAATGCGGGGTCGTCAATGGTCGATGCCGGGCGCGCCGAAGCGCCACTTCATGCGCTCGAAGTCCAGCCGCGCGCCCTCTTCGGTGCTCAGGTGGCGCACCGCGTGGCGCGCGCAGAACTCGCGGAACTGGTCGAACTGCAGCACCAGCTCCACGGCCAGCTCGGGGTCGCCGATGGCGAACTCGAACTCCACGAAGCGCGTGCCGCGCGTGCCGGTGACGCGCACGAAGCACGGCTGGCCGGTCATCTGTGCGGCGCTGCCGCTGCGGGGGTCGGGCTGCATCGAGGGCATCACTTGTTCAATCCATCAACAGGTGGACGGCACCAGCGCCGCCCGGCCTGATAAGGGCAACGGGCGTGCCAGCGTGGCTAAGTGATTGATTTGCATGGGCCCGATGCGCCTGCGGGCCCGAAGCACCGGGAAGTCCCGGATGCTGGTTTGATCATTTGCTGCAGTGCAGCTTGATCAAATGGTGAAAAACCGGAAAACGCCGGCCGGCGTCCGCTCAGGACGTGGGCAGGCCTTCTTTTTTCAGACGGTAGGCCAGCTGCGGGCGCGTGATGCCCAAGAGGCGCGCGGCCTGCGACAGGTTGCCCTTGGCGCGCTGCATCGCGGTCTGCATGAGGCGCTGCTCGAGCGAGGCGATGTCGATGTTCTGCTCGAGCACGCGCTGGCACAGCGCGTCGAGCTCGCTCGCGTCGGCACCCGACGCCGACGCGCCCGTGGCGACCTTGCCGCTGGCGTCGAGCTGGTTGTCGGGCGGCGCGCCCGGCGGCTGCATCCACAGGTGGCAGGCCTCGATGTCGCCGTGGTCGGGCGCCAGCAGCACGGCGCGCTCGATCACGTTCTCGAGCTCGCGGATGTTGCCGGGCCAGGCGTGCTTGTGCACGTCGAGCGCGGCCTTGTCGGTCAGGCCGCGCAGCTTCTTGCCGTACAGCGCGCTGTACTTCTCGACGAAGCGCGCCACCAGCGCCGGGATGTCGGCGGTGCGCTCGCGCAGCGGTGGAATCTGGATCGGGAAGGTGTTGAGCCGGTAGAACAGGTCGGTGCGGAACTTGCCCGCCTGCATGGCCTGCTGCAGGTTGACGTTGGTGGCGGCCACGATGCGCACGTCGACCTTGGTCGGCTGCTCGGCGCCCAGGCGCTCGACCTCGCCGGTCTGCAGCACGCGCAGCAGCTTGACCTGTGCGGCCAGCGGCAGGTCGCCCACCTCGTCCAGGAACAGGGTGCCACCGTGGGCGCGCTCGAAGCGCCCGGCGCGCGCATGGTGGGCGCCGGTGTAGGCGCCCTTTTCCACGCCGAACAGCTCGGCCTCGATCAGGTCGGCCGGAATCGCCGCGCAGTTGACGGCAATGAAGGGCTGCTTGCCGCGCGGCCCGTTGTCATGCAGCCAGCGAGCGAACACTTCCTTGCCCACGCCGGTCTCGCCGAGCAGCAGCACGGTGATGGCGCTGTCGACCGCGCTGCGCATGAGCTCGAAGGCGGCACGGAAACCCGGCGACACGCCGACCAGCTTCTGGTCGTACTCGCGGCGCGGCTGCAGGCGGCGCAGGTGCTGCAGGCCGAGGTTGAAGTCGATGAGCTTCTCGGCCACGTGGTGCTGGCGGAAGTACTCCAGGTAGTGCTCGTCGTTCCACGCCTCGGCGGCCTGGCCGACGATACGGCAGCGGCTGTCGCCCATGCTGGTGCATTCGACTTCCTTGAACACCACGAGCCGCCCCATGAAGGCGGTGGTGTAGCCCGAGGCGTAGCCGATCTGCGACCAGCACTGCGGGTCTTCCCCGTAGCCGAAGTCGGCCACGTGGGCTTCGCATTCCCAGGAGTTCTCCCAGAGGAATTCGCCGTAGAAATGCTTGGTGGCCACGTCGAGGTCGACCTGCACCTTCTGCACCGAGACGATGCCCTCGATGGAATGCAGGCGCGGCCCGAGCATGAAGGCGTCTTCGGCCCGCATGCCGGCAAGGCGCTCGCGCACGGCCACCTCGCCGTCGCGCAGGCCGGAAGCAAAACCCATGCGCACCAGCAGGCCGCGCGCGCGCTCGATGCCCAGCGAGTCGAGCAGTTCGCGGCGCAGTTCGGCGAAGGCCCGGGCATGCATGAGCAGCATGCGCTGCTCGTCCAGCCAGATGTGGCCCGAGCCGGCGCTGAAGCGCAGGAGAGAAAGAAGTTCTCCCACCATGTCCCCTTTACTTGTCTGGAATCCGTTCCTCCTACATTCTCCTGCAAGGACGGACGACAAGGCTGCTCAATCAACAGGCAACGTGGTGCGAAGCCGCGCCAATGCTCGCTTTGCCTTCCGACTTCCTCAGACAACCCACAGAGTTATGCACAGAAAGCCGGAACAACTGTCATCAAGTTGACTTGGCTGCGACGTAGCCCTTGAACTGCTCGCGCAGCTTGGTCTTCAGCAGCTTGCCGGTGGCTGTATGCGGCAGGCTGTCGACGAAAGCCACGTCGTCGGGCAGCCACCACTTGGCCACGCGCTGTGAAAGAAAAGTGAGCAGTTCCTCGCCCGTGACCTCTGCGCCTGCACGCTTCACGACGATCAGCAGGGGCCGCTCCTGCCACTTCGGATGCGCGATGCCGATCACCGCGGCCTCGGCCACGGCCGGGTGTGCGCTGGCCGCGTTCTCCAGGTCGATCGACGAGATCCACTCGCCGCCCGACTTGATGACGTCCTTGGCGCGGTCGACCAGCTGCACATAACCGTCGGCGTCGATGTTGGCCACGTCGCCGGTCGGAAAGAAGCCCTCGGCGTCGAGCACGTCGCCGCCTTCGCTGCGGAAGTAACCGCTCGCAATCCACGGACCGCGCACATGCAGGTGGCCGAAGGCCACACCGTCGTGCGGCAGGCGCTGGCCGTTCTCGTCGACGATCTTGAGCTCCACGCCCCACACGCCGCGGCCCTGGCGCATCTTGACCGTGGTCTGCTCATCTTTCGGGAGCGCGAGGTGCTTGGGCAGCAGGTTGCCGATCACGCCGATGGGGCTGGTCTCGGTCATGCCCCAGCCTTGCACGAAGTCGGCGCCGAAGTCGCGCTCGAAGCGTTCGATCATGGCGCGCGGCGTGGCGGCGCCGCCCACGCCGATGCGCTTGAGGCCGATGGCGCGGGTGTCGATCTCGGGGTGGGCGTCGAAGTACTGGAACAGCATGAGCCACACGGTGGGCACCGCCTGCGAGAAGCTCACCTTCTCGTCGCGCATGAGCTCGTACAGGCTCTGGCCATCGAGGTGCGGGCCGGGCATGACGAGCTTGGCGCCCACCATCGGCGCCGAGTACGGCATGCCCCAGGCGTTGGCGTGGAACATGGGCACGGCCAGCAGCAGCGTCATCTGCGAGCACACGCCGAAGGTGTCGGGCGCGCATTCCATCAGCGAATGCAGCACGGTGGAGCGGTGCGAATACAGCACGCCCTTGGGGTTGCCCGTGGTGCCTGACGTGTAGCACAGCGACGAGGCGGTGCGCTCGTCGAACTCGGGCCAGGTGTAGTCCTCGCTCTGCGCGCCGATGAGCTCGTCGTAGCACAGCAGGTTGGGCACGTCGATGGCCGGCATGTGGGCGCGGTCGGTCATGGCGACGAAAGCGCGCACGCTCTTGAGTTTGGGCGCGAGCTTCTCGACCAGCGGCGCGAAGCTGGTGTCGAAGAACAGCACCTTGTCTTCGGCGTGGTTGACGATGTAGTCGATCTGCTCCGGAAAGAGGCGCGGGTTCACCGTGTGCAGCACCGCGCCCGAACCCGACACGCCGTAGTACAGCGCCAGGTGCCGGTAGGTGTTCCACGCCAGCGTGCCCACGCGGTCGCCGGGCGCCACGCCCAGCGCCTTCATCGCGTTGGCCACCTGCTTGGAACGCCGTTGCACCTCGCGGTAGTTGGTGCGGTGCACCGGGCCTTCGACGGTGCGCCCGACGATCTCGACATGAGGGTGGAAGGTGGCCGCGTGGTCGATCAGCGACGAGATCAGCAGCGGGCGGTCCTGCATCAGTCCGAACATGGTGGTGTGTCTCCTGTGGTTCTTTTGAGCGTGCTTCTGCGAAGGCTACTTCACGGCGATCGAATCACCCATGGGCTCGAACTCCTTGCCGTTGAACTGCACCAGCTGCAGCGTGTTGAACGGAAAGTAGTCGGTGGCCGAGGTGTTCAGCGCAATGCCCGGCAGCAGCATGCCGGTGCGCATGTTCTTGAGCGTGGTGGCCTGCTTGAGCACGTTCTCGCGCGTGAGGTTGTCGCCCGAGGCCTTGAGCACCGTCTCCATGGCCTGCGCCACGCCGTAGCCGTACACGCCGGCGGCGTTGTTCACGTCTTCGTTCGGTGCGTACTTCTTCATGAAGGCCAGGAACTCCTGCGTGGCCGGGTCGTTGGCCCAGCGCGGCTGCGCGGCGTCCTTGAAGAAGGCCATGGCCATGATGCCCTTCGACTTCTCCAGGCCCGCGGGCTCCAGCGTCATCTTCACGTAGGCCGACACGTAGGTGAGGTACTGCTGCTTGGGCTTCCAGCCGATGTCCCAGGCCTTGCGGATGGCCTGCGCCGCGAAGCGCGCGGTGGCGAAGTTGACGAACACGTCGGCGCCCGACGACTGCAGCTTGATGATCTGCGAATCGACCGTCGGGTCGGCCACCTCGAACGAGGCCTCGGCCACCACCATCGAGGCCTTGTCGCCCAGGCCCTTCTTCAGGCCCTTGAGCAGGTCCTTGCCGAAGTCGTCGTTCTGGTAGAGCACGGCGATCTTCGCGTTCGGCATCGTCTTGAGGATGTTCTTCGCGTAGAGGCTGCCCTCGCCCTCGTAGCTGGGCATGTAGGGCGTGGTCCAGGGGTAAGTCTTGGGGTCGTTGAAGCGGTCGGCGCCCACGCCCAGGAACAGGTGCGGCACCTTCTTGGCGTTCATGTAGCGCTGGATCGCCGCGTTGGAGGCCGAGCCCAGGTTGCCGTACACGGCGAGCACCTCGTCCTGCTCGACCAGCTTGCGCACCACCTCGGTGGTGCGCGGCGGCGTGTACTGGTCGTCGTAGCTGATGAGCGTGACCTTGCGGCCGTTGATGCCCCCCCTGTCGTTCACCATCTTGAAGTAGGCCTCGTTGACCTTGCCGACGATGCCGTACGACGACACGGGGCCGCTGTAGGGCATGGCCATGCCGAGCTTGATCTCGGTGTCGGAGGCGCCGGTGTCGTACTTCTTCTGCGCAAGGGCCGCGCCGGCGGTGAACAGGAGGGCCGCGCCGCCCAGGGCGGCGGCCAGTCGAACGATGGAGGTCATGGAAGCTTCAGTGGAAAAACGAAAAGGGAGAGATCAGGAAAGAAGCGCTCAGTCGCCGAGCACCTTGCCGAACGGCTCGTAGCGCGTGCCGTTGAAACGCACCAGCTGCATGCGCTCGATCGGGTAGAAGTCCGTCGGCGAGGTCTTCACCTCGATGCCCGGGTAGAGCATCGGCGGGCTGTACTGCAGATTGGCCGCCACCTTCATGATGTTGGCGCGCGTGAGGTCGTCGCCCGCCTTGCGCAGCACCTGCTCCAGCGTCTGCGCCGACGAGTAGCCCAGCACGTTGAGCGAATCGCTCAGGTCGCCCGAGGGGTAGTACTTGCTGAACCAGGTCTTGTAGTCCTCGTACTCCTTGGCGCCCTTCCACATGTCGTCGGCCGGGTCGCGCAGGTAGGTGGCCGAGATCACGCCCACCGCGTTCTCGGGGCCCGCCGGCTTGATCACCGCCGACACCGACACCGATACGCTCGACAGGTACTGCGTGGGCTTCCAGCCGATGTCGGCCGCCTTGCGGATCGCCTGCGCCGCGAACTTGGGCGTGGTGATGCTGAAGAAGGTGTCGGCGCCCGAGGCCTTCAGGTTGACCATCTGGCTGTCGATGGTCGGGTCGGTCACCTCGTAGGTCGACTGCGCCACGATCATCGTCTTGGCCTTGTCGCCCAGCGCCTCGAGGAAGCCCTTCAAAAAGTCCTTGCCGAAGTCGTCGTTCTGCATGAGCACGGCGATCTTCGCGTTGGGCTTGGTCGAGAGGATGTGCTGCGCGTAGATCTTGCCTTCGGTCTGGTACGTGGGCTGCCAGCCCATGGTCCAGGGGAAGGCCTTCGGGTCGCCGAAGCGCGTGGCGCCCGTGGCCACGAACAGCTGCGGCACCTTCTTGGCGTTCATGTAGCGCTGGATCGCCAGGTTGTGCGCCGTGCCCAGCGGGCCGAAGAGCACCAGCACCTCGTCCTGCTCCACCAGCTTGCGCGCCTGCTCCACCGTCTTCGAAGGGTTGTAGGCATCGTCCAGCGAGATGAACGTGACCTTGCGGCCGTTGATGCCGCCCTCGGCATTGAGCTTGGCGAAGTAGCCCGCCGCGGCCTTGCCGATGGTGCCGTAGGCCGACACCGGGCCCGAGTACGGGACGATGTGGCCGATCTTGATCTCGGTGTCGCTCGCGCCCGGGTCGTAGCGCTTCTGGGCCTGCGCCGTGAGGGCGGCGGCGAGGCCGAGCGTGGCGGCGAGGCCGGCGCCCAGCAGGCGGCGGCGCGTGCCGGGGCGGGCGGAAATGAGGGAACGTGTCATGGTGTTGTCTCCGTCGTTCTCGTGAAAAAGAAGCTGCGGCCGCGGGCCTCTTGCCGGCCTCGCATCGGTCTCTTTCGGACCTCGTGCGGCGTTCGGGCTGGATGGTAGGCAGCGCCCCCTGCGCGTCACATCGTCGGAACGGACGATTGAGAGCGGCTGAGGGTTGCCCCTAGCATGGGCCTCGACACGGAGACACACCCACCGCCGCGCAACGCGGCGGGCACCGAAGGCAAGCACCGCATGGACCTCACGCTCAATCCCCGCTACGAAGCCTTTCGCGACGAGCTGCGCGCGTTCCTGGCCATGCACGGCCACCGCTCGGCCTTCGCGCGCACCGCCGAGCGCCCCGACGCCGACGCGCTCGCGTGGCAGCGCCTGCTGCTGGACCACGGCTACGCGGGCCGCACCGTGCCACGTGAGTACGGGGGCCACGGCGCAGCGCCCGACGTGATGGCGTCGCACCTCATCACCGAGGAGTTCGCGCGCGCCGGCGTGGCGCCGCCGCTGGGCAACCAGGGCATCTCGATGCTGGTGCCCACCCTGCTCGAGCTGGGCAGCGAGGCGCAGCGGCGCGAATGGATCGGCCCCACCTTGCGCGGCGAGGTGGTCTGGTGCCAGGGCTACTCCGAGCCCGGCGCGGGCTCCGACCTGGCCTCGCTGCAGACGCGCGCCACCGAAGAGGGCGGCGACTTCGTCATCAACGGCCAGAAGATCTGGACCTCGACCGCGCACGTGGCCGACATGATCTTCTGCCTCGTGCGCACCGAGCCCGGCGCAGCGAAGCACGCCGGCATCAGCTACCTGCTGTTCTCCATGAAGACGCCCGGCATCGAGGTGCGCCCGCTCAAGACCATGACCGGCCACGCCGAGTTCAACGAGGTCTTCTTCACCGACGTGCGCGTGCCGCAGCACCAGATCGTGGGCCAGCGCGGCGACGGCTGGAAGGTGGCCAACGCCACGCTCAAGCACGAGCGCGGCTCGCTCGGCAACCCCAACCTCACGACCCAGCGCTACCAGGAGCTCGCCACGCTGATGCAGTCCGAGACGGTCGACGGCACGCGCCTCATCGACCAGCCCGTGCTGCGCGACCGCCTGATGCGGCTGCAAGGACAGGTACTGGCGCAGAAGTGCCACGGCCTGCGGCTGCTCACGGCCGCGGCCAAGGGCGAAGACCCGGGCCTGGCCGCGCTGGTCGTGAAGCTGCAGGGCTGCGAGCTGCGCCACCAGCTGGCCGCGCTCGCCATCGACGCGCTGGGCGAACTGGGCCTGCTGATGCCCGGCAGCGCGCACCTGCGCGCGCAGGCGCTCTGGCAGGAGCGCTACATGTTCGACCTGGGTCTGATCATCGGCGGCGGCACCGCGCAGATCCAGAAAAACATCATCGCGGAACGCGGGCTGGACATGCCGCGCGAACCGCGCCTGGCCTAAGAAGGTGCGAACGAACCCGACATGTCCGCTCATCCCGCCCAGGCACACCCACTCTGCGTTGCAAATGCTCGCCATAGCCCAAGCTATGGCTGCGCTTTGCGCCTTGATTGGGCGCGCCTGGACGGGCTGCTCGGCCACGCCGGATTCATTCGCACCTTCTGATCACTCGGAAGAAAGCACCCCATGGAATTCGCCCTCTCCGCCGACCAGAAGCTGCTGCAGGACAGCCTGCGCCGCGCCCTCGAACGCGCCTGCCCGCTCGAGCGCGTGCGCCGCGTCGCGGCCGACGACCTGCCGCTGGACCGCGAGGTCTGGCGCACGCTGTGCGAGGTCGGCGTGCCGGCCCTGCTCGTGCCCGAGGCCTTCGGTGGGCTCGGCCTGTCGCTGCTCGACGCCGCGCTGGCCGCCGAAGAGCTGGGTCGCCATGTCGCGCCCACGCCGTTTCTCGGCACTGCCGTGCTCGCACCGCTCGCGCTGCGCGAGGCCGGCGGCGCGGCGCAGCAGGATGAATGGCTGCCGCGCCTGGCGGCAGGCGAATGCATCGCCGGCGTGGCCATCGCCGAAGCCGTGGCCGGCGCGCGCGATGGCGCCGGCGTGACGGCCAACACCAATGGCACGCTCGACGGCAGCGCACTCTTCGTGCTCGACGCGGGCGCGGCCGATGTGTTCATCGTGGCCGACCGCTCAGGTGGCCTGCACCTCGTGCGCGCCGATGCACAAGGCCTCACGCGCGGTGCCCTGCGCAGCATCGACGCCACGCGCCCGCTCGGTGAGCTGCACTTCGCACAGGTGAAGGCCGAACCACTGCCCAACGCCAGCCCCGCCACGCTCGCGCGCCTGCGCAGCGCGGGCTGGGCCCTGCTCGCCGCCGACACGCTCGGCGCGGGCGAAGCCATGATCGGCCAGGCCGTGGCCTACGCCAAGGAGCGCCGCCAGTTCGGCCGCGTGATCGGCTCCTTCCAGGCCGTGAAGCACCTGTGCGCCGAAATGGCCGCCGCGCTGGAACCCGGCCGCGCGCTCGTCTGGTACGCGGCCCACGCCTTCGACGCACTGCCCGAAGAAGCCGCGCTGCTCGCCGCGCACGCCAAGTCGCACCTGAGCGAGACCGGCACCTTCGTCGCCCGCACCGCCACCGAGGTGCACGGCGGCATGGGCATCACCGACCTGCTGGGCCTGCACTACTGGTTCAAGCGCATCGGCTTCAACCGCCAGCTGCTCGGCGGACCCGAGCGCGTGCGCCACCTCGCCGCCGAAATGCAGGGCCTCGTCGCCGCATGACCTCCCCACCCATGACCACCACATCACCCGCCCCCCGCATGCTCGAAGGCCTGCGCATCGTCGACCTCACCACGGTGATCTTCGGCCCCTACTGCACGCAGATCCTCGCGGACCTCGGCGCCGAGGTGGTCAAGGTCGAGCCGCCCGAGGGCGACAGCATCCGCATCATCGGCACGCCGCCCGTCACGCCGCTGATGAGCCCCGTGCACCTGCGGCTGAACCGCGGCAAGCGCTCGGTCGTCTGGGACCTGAAAAGCGAGGACGGCCGCGCCGCGATGCGCCGCCTCATCGAGACCAGCGACATCTTCATCCACAACGTGCGCAGCGACGCCATCGCGCGCGCGGGCCTGTCGTACGACGACGTGCGTGCCATCCGCCCCGACATCGTCTACGTGCACTGCACGGGCTTCGACCAGCGCGGGCCGTACGCCGCGCTGCAGGCCTACGACGACATCATCCAGGCCGCCTCGGGCATCGCCTCGCTGCCGCCCAAGGTCGACGGCAACCCGCAGCCGCGCTACGTGCCGATGACCATGGCCGACAAGGTCTCGGGCCTGCACGCGGCCTACGCCGTGCTCGCCGCCGTGGTGCACCGGCTGCGCACCGGCGAGGGCCAGCAGGTGGAGGTGCCGATGTTCGAGTCGCTCGCCAGCTTCAACCTCGTGGAGCACCTGTGCGACAAGACCTTCGTGCCGCCCACCGGCCCCGCGCTGTACCCGCGCCAGATCGACCCCATGCGCCAGCCCATGCGCACGCGCGACGGCTACATCGCCATTGCGCCCTACCTGGACGACCGCTGGCTGCGCTTCTTCGAGGCCGCCGGCCACCCCGAGGTGCTCGAGGCGCCCGAGCTGGCCGACAAGGCGCTGCGCCGCAAGCACATGAGCCGCATGTACGAGGCCGCCGCCGCCATCCTGCCCGAGCGCACCACGGCCGAATGGCTCGACATCCTGAAGAAGGCCAACGTGCCCGCGATGCGCGTGAACGACATCGCCGACCTGCCCGACGACCCGCAGCTGCAGGCCGCCGGCCTTTTCCGACAGCGCACGCACCCGACCGAAGGCGCGTATCTTGAGGTGCGCCCGCCGGTGCGCTTCTCGGGCTATGCCTACGCCGACCTGTCGCACGCCGCGACGCCCGGCCAGCACAGCGCCGAAGTGGCACGCGAGCTGGGCGTGACCCTCATGAACGAACGAAAGAACGCCGCATGACCATGACTGTCTACGACGCCGTCGCAAGCCGCCGCTCGGTGCGCGAATTTCTCGACCGCCCCGTGCCCGCCGACACGATCCGCCGCGTGCTGCAGGCCGCGCTGCGCGCCCCCTCGGGCGGCAACCTGCAACCGTGGCACCTGCACGTGGTGGGCGGCGAGCGCCTGGACGAACTCAAGGCCCTCATGCGCACCCGCGTGCAGGAAACACCCGGCGGCGAAGGCAGCGAGTACGACATCTACCCGCGCGAGCTGGTCGCTCCCTACCGCGATCGCCGCTTTGCCGTGGGCGAGGCGATGTACGCGCGCCTGGGCATTCCGCGCGAGGACAAGGCCGCGCGCCTGAAATGGTTTGCGCGCAACTTCCAGTTCTTCGGCGCGCCGCTCGCGCTCTTTTGCACCGTCGACCGCCGCATGGGCCCGCCGCAGTGGTCCGACCTGGGAATGATGTTGCAGAACGTGATGCTGCTGCTGCGCGCCGAGGGCCTGGACAGCTGCCCGCAGGAATGCTGGGCCATCTACCCGCAGACCATCGGCCGCTTCATCGACCTGCCGCCCGAACGCATGCTCTTCACCGGCATGGCCATCGGCTATGCCGACCGCGACAAGCCCATCGACGCCCTCGAGACCGAACGCGCGCCGCTGGACGACGTGGCCGAATTCATCGGCATCTAGGAAGGCAATCACCGATGGACGATTGGGAAAGCGCCTGGGCGCCGATGGTGGCGCGCGTGGGCGAAGACTTTGCGAACGGCGTGATCCGCTGGGGCGCCGACGTGATCGAGGCCGGCGCCGTGCGCCGCTATGTCGAGGTGCTGGAGTTCGACTGCCCGCTGCACTACGGGCCCGACGCCGTCGCGCCATCGACCAGCCTCGCCAGCCTCACGCTGCCGCCCATGTGGGCCCCGGGCCAGCCGCCCGTGTTCACCAGCGACGCGCGCAACGCCGAACCCGAGCGCAGCCCGCTCAAGGGCACGCGCCCCGAGGGCATGCCGCCCACCACCGCCTACATGGCGACCGACTACGAGGTCGACTACCTGCAACCCGCGCGCCTGGGCGACCGCCTGGGCCGGCGCGGCAACCGGCTCGTGCGTTGCGAACCCAAGGCCACGAAGGTCGGACGCGGCGCGTTCACGACATGGGAGTACGACATCGTGAACCAGCGCGAAGAGGTGGTGGCCCGCTGCCGCTTCGGCATGTACCACTACCTGCCGCACTAGAGAACAGAAGCCCGACGCCATGCGGCCTCCCGCACTGGCGCGCTGCCTCCCGTGCACAGGGCACTGGGTGCTTCCCGCAGCGAAATCAAGGAGGAGGCCGCAGGCCGGGGGACATTCGCGGAGGGAAGTACCCGGTGGCCTGTGCACGCGCCCTGAACAACGAAAGCAGAGCAACAAGATGAACTGGCAAGAACAACGCCGCTGGAACGAAGTCAACGAGGGCGACACATTGAACCCCGTGCCCTTCCCCCTCACCGTCTATCGCCTCGTGATGGCCGCCGGCGCCAACCGCGACTTCAACGCCATCCACCACAACACCGAGCACGCCCAATCGACCGGCGCCCCCGAGATGTACGCCAACGTCATGCTGCTGCAGGGCATGTGGGAGCGCGCGATTCGCGAGTACATCGGCACGGCCGGCGTGCTGCACGCCATCCGCGGCTTTCGCATGAAGTCGTTCAACACCGCGGGCGACACCGTCACCGTGCGCGGCCAGGTCGAGCGCAAGTGGATCGACGACAGCGCCGACGCCGCGCACCGCCACCGCCTCGACCTGCGCCTGTGGAGCGAGAACCGCCACGGCGTGTCCGTCGGCCCCGGCCTGGCCGTCGTGAGCCTGCCGCCCTGACATCGCACCCAGACAGAAAAACCATCGGAGACAAGACAGACATGCACAGCAACAGATTCACCCGCCGCCACGCCCTCGCGCTGGCCGCCGCCCTGGCCACGAGCAGCGCCTTCGCGCAACAGCCAACCTGGCCCGACAAACCCATCCGCATGATCGTCCCCTACGCCGCGGGCGGCGGCACCGACGTGTTCGCGCGCATCGTTGCCGAGGGCCTGGGCAAGCGGCTCGGCCAGAGCGTCATCGTCGACAACCGCCCCGGCGGCAACGGGCAGATCGGCATCACCGCCGTGCAGCGCGCACCGGCCGACGGCTACACCGTGCTGTTCTCGCTCACCTCCATCATCCAGAACCCGCTGCTGTACCCCAACGCCGGCTTCGATCCGTTCAAGGACTTCGTGCCCGTGTCGGAAGCGGGCCGCCTGCCCATCGTCTTCACCGTGAGCAACAAGCTCGGCGTCGACACCCTCGACGGCTTCGTCAAGCTCGCGCGCGCCGCGCCCGGCAAGTACTCGTACGGCTCCTACGGCAACGGATCGAGCGCGCACCTGTACGCCGAGGTGCTGCAGGACGCCGCGGGCATCCAGCTGCTGCACGTGCCCTACAAGGGCGAGGCGCCGGCCATCACCGACCTGCTCGGCGGCACCGTCGATGCCGTGTTCGTCTCGGCCAAGGGCGTGGGGCCGCACGTCGCGGCCGGCAAGGTCAAGTCGATCGCCGTGGTCGGCACCGCACGCGCCCCGCTCGCGGCCGGCGTGCCCACCTTCAAGGAGCAGGGCTTCGCCGGCATGGAGTCGGTCGGCTGGTTCGGCATCTACCTGCCCGCCGGCACGCCGCAGCCCATCGCGCAGCGCCTCTCGACCGAAGTGGCCCAGGTGGTGCAAAGCCCCGAGCAGGCGGCGCGCATCGAAGGCCTGGGCGTGATCCCCGTCGGCAGCACGCCCGCGCAGCTCACCGCCACCATGCGCGCGGACCATGCGCGGTGGAAGCAGGTGATCCAGGCCAAGAACATCAAGCTCGATTGAAGCGACTCCTCATGACACGTCTTTCCTCCACGCTCGGCATTGCACTCGCTGCCTTGTTCGCCCTGCCCGCCGCCGCGCAACAGCCACCGGCCGACTACCCCTCGCAACCCGTCACGCTCGTGGTGCCCTTCCCCGCCGGCGGCATCACCGACAACATCGCGCGGCTGGTCGCGCAGGAACTCGGCACCGCCTGGGGCAAGCCCGTGGTCGTCGACAACCGCGTGGGCGCCAGCGGCACCATCGGCGCCGCCGCCGTCGCACGCGCCCCGAAGGACGGCCACACCGCCCTCTTCACCATCACCACCCACGTGCAGATGCCTGCGCTGCAGCGCAAGCTCTCGTACGACGCGGTGAAAGACTTCGCGGCCGTGTCGCAGATCGGCATCTCGACCTCGGCGCTGGTCGTGACGCCCGACGTGCCCGCGAAAACGCTGGCCGAACTCGTCACGCTGCTCAAGGCCGAGCCCGGCAAGTACTCCTACGGCTCGACCGGCGTGGCGACCACCTCGCACATCTACGGCGAGCTGTTCAAGAAAGAAGCCGGCGTCGACATGCCGCACGTGCCCTACAAGGGCGCCGCGCCCATGGTGACCGACCTGCTCGGCGGCCACATCCGCGTGGCCGTGCTCGACACCGGCACCGCCCTGCCCTACCTGCAAAGCGGCAAGCTGCGCGCGCTGGCGGCGCTGGGCACGCAGCGCTCGGCCACGCTGCCGCAGGTGCCGACCTTCCAGCAGGCGGGCTACGCGGGCTTCGAGCCCTATGCGTGGATTGCGCTGTTCCTGCCGGCCGGCACGCCGCAGCCGCGCGTGGACAAGATGTCGAAGGCCGTCGCGGCCATCATCGCCAAGCCCGAGGTGCAAAAGAAGATGCGCGACATGAACATCGAGCCCGTGGGCAGCACGGCCGCCGAGTTCGCCGTGGTGCTGCGCCAGGACGCCGACACGTGGAAGCGCGTGATCGACAAAACCGGCATCCGCCTGGAGGACTGATCGATGACACCCCCTCCACTTTTTCGCGGCGCCCTCGAAGGCGTCAAGGTGCTCGACCTGTCGTCCGTGGTGCTCGGCCCGCTGGCCAGCCAGATGCTGGCCGACATGGGCGCCGACGTCATCAAGGTCGAGGCGCCGCAGGGCGACCTGGCCCGCTCGGTCGGACCCGCGCGCCACAAGGGCATGTCGTCGCTGTACTTGTCGTGCAACCGGAACAAGCGCAGCCTCGTGCTCGACCTGAAGCAACCCGCCGCGCGCGAGGTGCTCGACACGCTGGTGCGCGGCAGCGACGTGCTCGTGCATTCGGTGCGCACCGACGCAGCGGCGCGCATCGGCATCGACGCGGCGCGGCTGCTGGAACTCAACCCGCGACTGGTGAGCGCGCACGTCAAGGGCTTCTCGGACGAGGGGCCGTATGCGGGCCTGCCGGCCTTCGACGACATCATCCAGGCTGCGTCGGGCCTGGCGCAGCTGCAATCGATCTACACCGGCGAGCCGCGCTACATGCCCGCGCTCGTGGCCGACAAGACCACGGCGCTGTACGCGGCGTACGCCATCGTCACCGCGCTGTTCCACCGCGAGCGCAGCGGGCAGGGGCAGGCCGTCGACGTGCCGATGTTCGAGACCATGACCGCCTTCAACATGGTGGAGCACCTGTGGGGCCACACCTTCCAGCCACCCATCGACGACATGGTGTACGGCTCCATCCGATCCGGCGTGCGCAAGCCCTTTCGCACGGCCGACGGCTACATCGCGCTGGTGCCCTACACCGACGCGCAGTGGCTGCGCTTCTTCGAAGTGGTGGGCCGGCCCGAGCTGCGCGAAGACGAACGCTTTGCCACGCTGGCCGCACGCGTGCGCAACCACACCGTGGTGTTCGGCGAACTCGAACGCGCCACCGGCGCGCGCACCACGGCCGAGTGGGTCGCGGCCTTCCGCCAGGCCGACATTCCGGCAATGCCGATCCAGACGCTGCAGCAGCTGCCCGACGACCCGCAGCTGAAGGCCAGCGGCCTGTGGCACGACGCCGAGCACCCGACCGAAGGCACGCTGCGTTTTCCCGGCGTGCCGTTCACGCTGTCGGCCACGCCGGGTGGCGTGCAGCGGCTCGCGCCGTCGCTGGGGGAGCACACGGACGAGGTGCTGGGGGAGTTCGGGTTCGAACGCGCGGTGGTCGATGCGCTGGTGACCGCCGACGTGGTGGCGCGGGCCTGAGGTCTATTCGAGCTTCAGGTTCATGTCCTTGATGAGCCGCGACCACAGCAGGTTCTCGCGCCTTACCGCGGCCATCAGCTCACCCGGCCCTTCACCCGAAGGCTCCAGCCCCAAACCGATCATGCGTTCCTGCAGATCAGGCTGCGCCACGGCCTGACGCACCGCGCCGGCGAGCTTGTCGATGGCCGGCTGCGGCGTGCCGGTGGGCGCGAAGAAGCCCCAGAAGCCGCCGTGCTCGTAGCCCTTGAAGCCCTGCTCGGTGAAGGTGGGAATCTGCGGCGCGAGCGGCATGCGGCGGGTGCCGAACACGCCCAGCAATTTCGCGCGGCCCGACTTCGCGTGCGGCAGCGCCTCGCCCATGGTGACGAAGCCGCCCTGCACCTGGCCGCCGAGGATGTCGATCATCAGCGGCGCGCCGCCCTTGTAGGGCACGTGCGTCATCTGCAGGCCCTCGTCGCGCATGAGCTTCTCGCCGTAGAGGTGGCCCGACGAGCCCTGCCCCGCCGAGCCGAAGCTCAGCTTGCCGGGCTGCGCCTTGGCCATGGCGACGAACTCGCGCATGCTCTTGGCCGGCACGCCCTCGCCCACCGCGAACACGAGCAGCCCGTAGTTCGACAGCGACACGGGCGCGAAGTCCTTGAACACGTCGTAGCCCGGCTTGGCCATCAGCAGCGGCGCGAGCACGAAGGAGTTGACGGCGAACAGCAGCGTGTGGCCGTCGGCCGGCGCCTTGGCCACGAAGGACGCGGCAATGGCGCCGTTGGCACCGGGCTTGGGATCAATCAGCACCGGCTGGCCCAGCGGCTTGGCGATGCGCTCGCCGATGGTGCGCGCGATGCCGTCGACCAGCCCGCCGGCCGCCGACGACACGATCACCTTGATCGGCTGGGTCGGGTAGGCGTCGGCCGCCTGCGCCTTCGGCAGGGCTCCGAGCGCAGGGGCCAGCAGTCCGCTCGCGCCCCATTGCGCGAATCGACGTCGTTGCAGCATGGAAGAAGTCTCCTGTTGGTTTTCTTGACGATGAAAGCGGTTCAGCCCGCCGCGCCCCACACGGCCAGCGCATCGAGCGCCTCGACCGTGCCGCCGTCCACCCGCAGCGGGTTGACTTCGAGCGAGACCAGCTCGGGCCCGAGCGCGAGCGCCGCGTTGCCGATGGCGGCCACGGCTTCGGCGATGGCGTCGCGGTCGGCCGCGGGCGCGCCGCGCCAGCCGTCGAGCAGGCGCGCACCGCGCAGCTCGGCCAGCATGTCCTTCACCTCGGCGGGCGTCACGGGCAGCAGGCGCAGGCTGGTGTCGCGCAGCGCCTCGACCCAGATGCCGCCGAGCCCCACGGCGAGCGCCGGGCCCCACTGCGGATCGCGCACGGTGCCGACGAAGAGCTCGAGCCCGCCCTGGCGCATCGGCGCAACGAGGATGCCGTCGATCTCGGCCTCGGGCCGCGCGGCGCGCACGCGCGCATCCATCGCCTGCCAGGCGGCACGCACTGCGTCGGCGCCCTGCAGGTTGAGGGCCACGCCGCCGACCTCGGTCTTGTGCGCGATCTGCGCCGAGGCGATCTTCAGCACGACCGGGCCGCCGAGTTCGTCGGCGAAGCGCGCGGCCTCGTGGGCGCTGCGCGACAGCCGCACGGGCACCACGGGCACGCCGCGCTGCGAGAGCCACTCGAGCGTCTCGCGCTCCGAACGCAAGGGCTGCGCGGGCGGCATGGCCGGCACTGCGGCGGCGACACCTTGCGCGCCCTGACGCCGGCGCAGCGTTTCCGACCACCGACGCACCGCACCCGCCGCGCTCATCGCATGGTGGATGCCGCAGGCGATGTGGCGGATGCCGGTTTCTGCGATGAGCTCGCGCGACCGCTCGCTCACCTGCATCACGTAGTGGCTGCAGACGATGGCGGGCACCGGGCTGGCCGACAGCCCGCGCGCCACCTGCGCCAGCACGGCGCGGTTCAGCGGCGTGTCGTTGGCCGGCGCGTTGGGCACGTCGGCCACGACGATGGCGGCGCCCAGCGCGGGGTCGCGCACCAGCGCTTCGAGCGCGTTGCCGAACAGCTCGGGCTGCAGCATGGCGGCGCCGGTCACGTCCAGCGGGTTCTGCGGCGTGCCGTAGCCCGGCAGCACCTCGCGCAGCGCGGCCTCGGTGGCGGGCGCGAGCGGCGTGAGCACCAGGCCTTCTTCCTCGGCGCGCTCGGCAAAGATCTCGCACATGCCGCCCGACATCGACACGGCCGCCAGCCCACCGGCCGCGAAGGGCCCGGTCATGCTGGCGAAGGCGGCGGTGAACACCAGGTCTTCGATGGAACGCACGCGCATCAGGCCCAGGCGCTGGCACATGGCGTCGAACACGCGGTCATCGCCCACCAGCGAGCCGGTGTGGGCCTGCGCGGCCTGCGCGGTGATCTCGCTGCTGCCCATCTTCAGCACCACGATGGGCTTGGCCACGGCCAGCGCGCGCTCGGCCGCGGCGGCAAAGCGCTGCGGGTCGCGCACGGTCTCGGCGAACACGGCAATGGAACGCGTGTGCTCGTCGTCCACCAGGTAGTCGATGACCTCGGCGATGTCGATGTCCGACTCGTTGCCGGTCGACACCATGCGGCTCAGGCCGATGCCGTGCACCTGCGCCATGAACGACAGCTGCCCCGCCAGCGCGCCGCTTTGCGACACGATGCCCAGCGTGCCCGCCGGCAGCGGCTCGCGCAGCGAGGCGGTCCACACGGCCGAGCGGTCGACGAAGTTGACGAAGCCCAGGCAGTTCGGCCCGAGGATGCGCAGGCCGCGCGAGCGCGCCTTGGCAGTGAGCTGGCGCTGGCGCTCGCGGCCTTCCTCGCCGGCCTCGGCGAAGCCCGAGCTCAGCAGCACGGCGTTGCCGATGCCCGCGCGCTGCAGGTCGGCCAGCGCGTCGTCGAGCGCGTCGGCCGGCACCATGAGCAGCGCCGTGTCGACCGGCTCGCCGATGGCCTCGGCCGAGGTGGCGGCCGCCATGCCATGAAAGCTGCCGCCGCGCCGGTTGACCGGGTAGAGCTGGCCCGCGTAGCCGAGCGTGCGCAGGCTGGCGAGCGCCGCGTTGGACCACACCGAGCGCTCGGTGGCGCCGACGAAGGCGATGGCCTTGGGGTGGAGGAAGCAGTGAAGAGAAGAAGAGGAAGAAGAAGTCATGGCGGGAAAGAAGGTCGGGTTCAGTCGTCGAGCTTGATGCGCAGGTCGCTCACGAAGCGCTTCTCGTCGGCGTAGGTCTTGTGCGCCCAGGCCGTGTAGGCGGGGCTGTCCATGTAGAACCTGACGTAGTCGTTCAAGTCGAGCGTGCGCAGGAACTCGGGGTCGTCCACGGCCTTGCGGAAGGCCTCCTGCAGCGCCTGCACCACCTTCGGGTCCATGCCGCGCGGGCCGGCGATGCCCCACGAGCCGTTGGCCACCACGTCGTAGCCGAGTTCCTTCACGGTCGGCACGTTCAGCCGCGTGGGCGAGCGCGCTTCGTTGAAGGTGGCCAGCAGGCGCACGCGCCCGCCCGCCACGGCGGCGCCGAAGCCGGCCTCGGAGACCGCGTCCACATGGCCGCCCATGAGCGCGTTGTACAGCTCGGCCGCGCCCTTGAAGGGAATGAAGTTGAACTTCACGCCGGCCAGCGCCGCCAGCCGCTCCATCGACACGTGCGAGGTGCCGCCGCGCCCGGTGGTGCCGTACGACACCTCGCCCGGCTTGGCCTTGGCCGCGGCCAGCAGCGCGCTCAGGTCTTTCCACGGCGCCTCCTGGCGCACCGTGATGCCCAGCGTGGCGGCCGTCACGTTGGCCACGTAGGTGAAGTCGGTGGCCGGGTCGTAGCTCACCTTCTGCAGGTGCGGCAGCCGGTACAGCGAGCTCAGCATGAGCGACAGCGTGTAGCCGTCGGGCGCGGCCTTGCGCGCCATGGTGGTCGGCGCCAGCGTGGCGGCCACGCCGGGCTGGTTGAGGATCACGATCTGCTGCTTCAGCTCGCGCGAGGCCGCCAGGGCCAGCGCGCGCGCCTGCACGTCGGTGGCGCCGCCCGCGGGGTACGGCACCAGCAGCGTGATCGGCTGCTTGCCGAACAGGCCCTGGGCGCGCGCCAGGAAGGGCAGCGCGGTGCCCGCGGCGGCGAGTGCGGCGCCGTGGATCAGGCGGCGGCGCGCCGGGTCGGTCGGGAAGGAATGCATGGCTTGTCTCCGGTCGGTCGAACAGTCGAATCGTTCGTTCTGCGGCGATGGTCGCGCGCAGCCCGGCGACGGTCACCGTCGCTTCCGACGACTTTGGCCGCCACGGCGCTTTCGATCCCGTCGCTTCCGACGATGCCGGCGCGGCGCCGCCATTCCATACTCGGCGCACAACAACGCATCGATCGACGGAGACCGCAGTCCATGGACCTCACCCAGCCCCTGCACAAGGCCCTGCAGGAACGCCCCGGCGCCACCGCCCTCGTGTGCGGCGAGCGCCGCAGCACCTTCGCCCAGTTCGTCGACCGCGTGGCGCGGCTGGCGGGCGTGCTGCAGTCGCTGGGCCTGCAGAGCGGCGACCGCGTGGGCCTGCTGGCGCTGAACTCCGACCGCTACGTGGAGTACCTCTACGCCACCTGGTGGGCGGGCGGCGTGATCAACCCCGTCAACATCCGCTGGAGCGCGCGCGAGGTCGCGTACTCGCTGGACGACTGCGACACGCGCATCCTGCTGTCCGACGCGCACTTCGGCGCCGTGGCGCAGCAGCAGCGCGAGCTCTCGCGTTCGCTGAAGACGCTGGTGCACTTCGGCGACGGCCCCGCGCCCGACGGCATGGCCGACGCCGAAGCCCTCATGGCGCAGGCGCAGCCCGTGCCCGACGCGCGGCGCGGCGGCGCCGACCTGGCCGCCGTGATGTACACCGGCGGCACCACCGGCCTGCCCAAGGGCGTGATGCTCACGCACGGCAACCTCTACACCGGCCAGCTCTCGGCCAACATGGCCGCCACGCGCCCCGCCGAGGCCGTGGGCCTGAACATGGCGCCCATGTTCCATGTGGGCGGTACCGGCCTCACGCTGCAGCTGATGATGCGGCTGTGCACGCAGGTCATCATCCCGGCCTTCGACGAAGTGAAGGTGCTCGAGGCGATCCAGAACGAGCGCGCCAGCGAGACCTTCATGGTGCCCACCATGCTCAAGCGGCTCATCGAGCACCCGCGCTTCGGCGAGTTCGACACCACGCCGCTGCAGCTGGTGCTGTACGGCGCCGCGCCCATCGACGACGCGCTGCTGCTGCAGGCCATCGACAAGCTGCCGCGCGCGGGCTTCTGCCAGCTCTACGGCATGACCGAGCTGTCGCCCGTGGTCACCGTGCTGCCCACGTGGTGCCACCACCCCGACCAGCCGGCCGCGCGCCGCCGCTCGGCCGGGCGGCCCGTGCCCATCGCCGAAGTGCGCATCGTCGATGCCGAGGGCCGGCCTGTGCCGAACGGCACCGTCGGCGAGATCGCCGCGCGCGGGCCGATGGTGATGGCCGGCTACTGGAACAAGCCCGAGCAGACCGCCGAGGTGCTCCGCGATGGCTGGATGCACACCGGCGACGGCGGCGTGATGGACGCCGACGGCTTCGTCTACGTGGTCGACCGGCTCAAGGACATGATCGTGAGCGGCGGCGAGAACATCTACTCGGCCGAGGTCGAGAACGCCATCACGCAACTGCCGCAAGTCTCGATGTGCGCCGTGGTCGGCGTTCCCGACGACCAGTGGGGCGAGCGCGTGCATGCCGTGGTCGTGCTGCGCGCCGGCGAAGCCCTGAGCGCCGAGGCGCTGGTGGCGCACTGCAAGACGCTGATCGCCGGCTACAAGTGCCCGCGCAGCGTGGAGTTTCGCGCCGAGATTCCGCTGTCGCCGGCGGGGAAGATGCTCAAGTACAAGCTGCGCGAGCCGCACTGGGAAGGGCGCGCGCGCAAGGTGGGGTGACGCGCCGACGGGTGTGTCTGGGTGTGTACGGGTGTGTTTCACCTGCTTGGGGTATGGTGGCGGGCCGCCACCTGCACCCACTGCGACATGCACCGCCGCCTCCTCGCTCTCGCCCTGCCCTGCTTTCTGCTCCTTGGCCTGTCGCCCGCCTTTGCGAACGGCAGCCTGCAGTGCGACGGCCGGCCGTACGCGGTCGAGATCCAGTTCAGTCTCTCGACCGGCCAGCTGACCGAGCTGATCGTGGCGAACACCGCCTCCGGTGCCGACGAGACCGAGCGCTTCAGCCTGCAGCAGCGCTTCGTCGACCATCGCCGCCAGTTCATGCGCGCGCGCGGCACCGGCCTGGACCGTCCGCAGGTGGCCGTGGCGCTGCGCGTGGCCGGCGCGACGGGCACGCTCAGCTACCGCGGCGCGCAGTACGAGCTGCGCTGCAACTGGACCGCGCTGGGCTGACCGACCCCGTCGTGCGTTCACGCTTCGCATGCCGCAAGACCGCACCCTTCTCTATGCCGGACGCGGGTTCGAGGTGGCGCATGTGCGCCTGCACGCGCCGCAGGGGCCGGCGTGGAGCGACCTGTACACCGTGGCCTCGCCGCGCGTGGTCTTTCCCATCGGCCGCACGCGGCTCGACGTGCGCTCGGGCGACCACACCTGGCTGACCGACGCGCTCACCGCCATCCGCTTCGGCGACGCCACCGCCTACCGGCTGCGGCCCGAGACCGCGACCGTGCGGCACAGCCTCGTGGTCAGCGGCCAGGCATCGGTGGGCCCGGCCCACGGTGAAAGCGCGGCGGGCGTGAGCGTCTGCCTGCTGACGCCGCAAGCGCTGTACCGCATGCACGCGGCACGGCGCCAGCTGCCGGACACCGACAGCGCACAGGCCGCGGCCTTGGTGGCCGCGCTCGTCGCCGAACTGGGCAGCGCGCCGCACCAGGCACCCTGGCACGGCGCCGTCGCACGCGCACGGCAACTGCTGCTGTCCGAAGGCAGCAGCCCGGGCGCGCAGCCTCCGCTCTCGCTGGACGAACTGGCCGAGGCCGTGTCGCGCTCGCCCTTTCACCTGGCGCGGCGCTTTCGCCAGCAGACCGGCCTGAGCCTGCACCAGTACCGCCAGCACCTGCGGCTGGCCTCGGCGATGGAGCGGCTGGCCGACGGCGAGCGCGACCTTGCGGGCCTCGCGCACGACCTGGGCTACTGCAGCCAGAGCCACCTGGGCGCCGTGTTCCGGCGCGGCGTGGGCGTCACGCTCGGCGAGGCCCGCCGCGTGCTCGGGCCGGCCGGCGCAGCAGGCGCACGAATCTGATAGCTTTCGCGCCGGCCGGGCCACAGACTGGCCCGATGACGACATCGCCTCGCACCCTCTGGACCGGCGCACTCGCCGCGCTGGCCGCCGCCCTCATCGGCAGCGCCTGGCAGCTGCTGTCGCGCCACGGCGTGACCGCCACCGCGCTCGGGCCGATGGACCTCGCGCTGCTGCGCTACGGCATTCCCGCGCTGCTGCTCAGCCCGCTGTGGCTGCGCGGCAGGCTCGTTCCGCCGGGTGCATCGCGCGGCGCGCTCGTGCTGCTCGTCGTCGGCAGCGGCCTGCCCTTCGGCCTGCTGGTGCTGGCCGGTGCGCAGTGGGCGCCCGCCAGCCACATGGGCATCTTCATGGCCGGCAGCCTGCCGCTGTTCACCGCGCTGGGCGCGTGGGTCTACCGGGGCGAGCGCGTGCACGGCCTGCGCCTGCTCGGGCTGGCTGGCATCGCCGTCGGCATGGCCGTGTTCGCAGCGGGCAACTTCGGCGAGGGCCTGCGACAACAGCACTGGCGCGGCGACCTGCTCTTTCTGCTGGCGGCCTTGCTGTGGACCGTCTACTCCCTGGCCTTCGGACGCTGCGGCATGAGCGCCTGGCAGGGCGCGGCCTTCGTCAACGGCGCGTCGACCCTGCTGCTGTTGCCGCTGCTGTGGCTCACCGGCCCGCCGCGACTGTTCGCCGCGCCATGGACCGACATTGCGATGCAGGCCGCAGGCCAGGGCGTGGTCGCCGGCCTGCTGGGGCTGGTGGTCTACGGCGTCGCGATCACGCGGCTGGGTGCCGCACGCGCCGCGCTGTCGTCCGCGCTCGTGCCCGTGCTGACCACCCTCGGCGCGGCGTGGTGGATGAACGAGCCCGTCACGCGCCCCGCGTTGCTGGCGCTGTCGTTCGTGGTGCCCGGCGTCGTGCTCGCGAGCGGCGCGCTGCGGTGGCGGGTGCCCGCGCAACGCGACAGCGAGCGGCAGGCCCCGGGGCAGAATGCGGCGACGTCCTTGCCCACTTCCGAAAGCACTCGCCCATGAAGCAAAAGATGAATCGCCTTCGCACCGCCGCGCTCGTGGCCGCCTCGTTCGCGTCGCTCTTCGCCTTCTGTGGCGCGGGCTGGGCGCAGCGACCGGAGCCGCAGCAACAACCGCAAGCACAGCAGCAGGCCCCGGCATCGCCACTGCAACGCAGCGTCGTGCGCGTGCCCACGCCCTTCGTCGAGAACGGCGCGCCCGTCACGCTCGAGATGGTCATCTACAAGCCCGAGGGTGCCGGCCCGTTCCCCACGGTCGTGTTCAACCACGGCTCCACCGGCATCGGCAACGACCCGGCCTTGTTCAAGCAGACCTGGGCCCCCGAGCGAACCGCCCGCTGGTTCACGCAGCGCGGCTGGCTCATCGCCTATCCGCAGCGGCGCGGACGCGGCCAGTCGGACGGCCTGTACGACGAAGGCTTCACCGCCAAGCGCGAGCACTACAGCTGCGAGCCCGCCATCGCCCTGGCCGGCTTCGACCGCGCCGTGGCCGACCTTGACGCCGCCGTCGCGTGGCTGCAGCGCGACCCCGACGTCGACACCCGCCGCATGGAAATCGCAGGCCACTCGCGCGGCGGCATCCTCGCCGTGGCCTATGCGGGCCTGCACCCCGACATGTTCCAGGGCGTCATCAACTTCGTCGGCGGCTGGATGGGCGACAAGTGCCCCGGCAACGCCGCCGACGCCATCAACCCCGCCACCTTCCGCCGCGGCGCGGCCTTTGCCAAACCTACGCTGTGGCTCTACGGCGAGAACGACCCGTTCTATGCGATGTCGCACAGCCGCAAGAACTTCGAAGCCTTTCGCGAAGCGGGCGGCAAGGGGCGCTTCGAGAGCTTCACGCTGGAGGGCGGCGCGAGCGGGCACGGGCTGCTCGGGCAGCAGGGGCTGTGGGGGAAGGCGGTGGAGGCGTATCTGGCGGCGCCGTGAGGTGGTGATGCGGCGCCTCGGTGCGCTAACGGCGCAAATCGGCTGCCGCGGCGTTCAGTTGCGCGATGAAGTCGGGCAGCGGAATGCGCGGGCCCAGGCTTCCGTCTTTCGCGGGGAACGCAACGCAGAGCTGGTCCCGGCCTTCCTCGCGGTCGAGCAGCAACAAGAACTGACCGTCGAAACTCAGTTCCGCGACGAGGTGCTCGTACGTCGTGTCGCTCAGGATGGTGGTTTCCCATTTCTCGTTGTTCATGTCTGCTCTGCGGATGGAAGATGACGCTGCCGTGCGCTGAGGGTTGAGGCCCGACAGGGCCGGATGATAGGTCGGCAGGCCTGCGAATCCGCCCTCGAACGTCTCGCATTGGCCATGGCTATACTGCGCCGGTCACGTCATCAACATGGCGTGATCGGGATTGGCGTCCCGATGAAATCACTGCGACGTAAAGCCGCAGCCACCCCGCAGGGTCTGCGGCTTTGTCGTTCGTGCTTCCTGTTTAGGCGGCTCGATGGGCGGGCGCGAGCCCGGCCGGTTTCACGCAAGTGGTTTCCCGGTACGCCAACCCGTCGAGCTGCCGCCCTCAATTGGCGTTGGGTGCGTCGGTTTCAGCAAATCGAAACCCTTGGAGGCCATTCATGGCTGCATCTGCATCTCCCCGCGCGTGCGCGCACGCGTCTTCGCTTTCTGCATCTTCTGAAACCGCCAGTGCCGAGTCGCTTGCGCTGCAGGCGTGTGATGACGTCGACAGTCTGCATGCGGTGCAACGGGCCTATGCGTGCATCGAGAAGCTCATCGTTCCGCAGCACGTGGGGGAGACGGAGGAAGTCTTTCCGACGCGTACGGAGTTGGGGGCGTTGGTGCGGTTGGTGAATGAGGAACTGCAGCGGCGGATCGAAGCGGCCGATGCCACGACGCAGTCACTGCGTGCGGCGCTTGGTGAAGGCGGTGTGCAATGAGCGCCTCGCGCGATTCACTCCTCTTCAACCCGGCTCGAAACGGAAGCTGAAAGAGCCAGCGGTGCGCCGACGGGCCGGGGATAGCCCACTTCGCTCAGGATTTCATCGAAGTCCAGGTGAAGCAGTTCGACAAGCTTGTCGATATCCCGCAGTTTCATGGTCCCGTTCGCCATCAAGGTTGCGGCACGCTGTTCTGACGTGCCGAGCGCACTCGCTACGTCGCCGAGGGTGAAACCGGCGGTGGCAAGCTCTCTTCGAAGAATCGCAAGTAGATGCGGAGTTCCGTGCATCGCTGGACTGGCAGTAGTGATGCCCGCACTCGAATCGCGCGGAGCTGTTCCGCGCGATTGTTCCGAGCATGGCGATGATCCCGGCGTGTTAATCGGGAGGTAGCGTCTCCTGCCACTCCGGGTATCCCGGTATCGCGGCCCCGCGCAGGGCCTTTTTTCTTCATCCTGCCCGGCTTCCCCCGCCGGAATTTCGGGACGGAGGCGGAGGGCAAAATGCGCCTGAGCGACCGCCCGTCGATGCTGTGAACTTGTTGCAAGCGACTTGGCCGCACCTCTTCGCGCCGTCATCGGGCGATCCGTGCAAACGACATGCAGGGACATCTACGAAATGAAAGACATGAAAACGCCTCTGCGACGGCAGTTGAGTGGCGATCTGCTCCTGGCAATGAAGGCGAAAGATTCCGTCGCAATCTCGGCATTGCGATCCGTTCTTTCCGCGTTGGACAACGCTTCGGCCGTTCCGGCAAGCACTGTCCCCGTTCCAGTCTTCGGTCTGAATGGCGACGTTCCCAGAAGAGAGCTTTCGGACATGGATTGCCAGGAGATCATCGGCGCCGAGATAGGCGCCTGGTCTTTGGCGGCCCAAGAGCATGAGCGCCTTGGGAATGGCGATGAAGCGGCCCTCTTGCGTGCGCAGAAAGCTGCGATCGAGCGCTACATGGGAACCGGTGAGCGCACCCCACGGGCCCTTTCAACCGATCGTGACGGAAACGCCGCTGCTGGTGAGCGGTGAGGTCAGGCGCCGGACGTGAGTGAGGCGAGGCAAGCCACGTCAATCAGCGTTGACCTCTTAAGGCTTGCCAGCACCGCGCCGCCTCCATATCACGGCGTCCGCCAAGTAGTGATGGAAGTTCAGGACGAAGTGCGCAATAAGAATGGTCGGAAGTCCCAGCCAAAGAAGGCTCTCTCCCACATGATCGGCGGCCACGAACAAGGCAGCTCCCCCGATTGAACACGTCAGAAAAAACGTCGCCGGCGACTTCAGAACCTCAACCAACGACTTGCGACGCACCGAAGCACTGTCTGATTCTTCGCTGCTTTGTCCCGTCATGACTTCGGTTCGCCGTTGGCGATACACGAATATCAGGTACTGGATGTTGTGCCAGACGTTGACCACCAACCAGCCCACCGTGATGTCGCTGATCCAGACATAGCCAACCAACGAAATCACCAAGTGCGAGAGCACGAAGCTGTTGAAGGGCTCATTCGCCGGCTTCTCGCTCCTGGCCTGCACCATCAGACGAGCGAACCAGAACAATGCACCGGCGATGGCTGCGACGCCCACCGCAAAGGCCAACTCCTGCGGAACGGGAGGAAACCAGATGGGGTACCCCAGGAAACTTTGGGGCGCCTGCGCACTGCGATGCAGGTACCCCCACGCAGGAAACAAATAGACCAGCAAATAGGGCAGCTTCCGGAAAGGCACCTGCAGCCGACGGTCATGGCGTCTGGCGATTCCATAGCTCTGGCGAGCAACATGGAACGTCTGAAGCACGAAATACAGGGCGAGCAGCCCGGCCGCTTCATAGGCCAGCGCAATGACCGTCAAAGCCGCCAATATCAAGAGAGGTGCGACAACGATCAGGACCCAGCGCAGGCGAAGGCGCGAATAGATAGCGCCGATGCGCGTGTAGGTCGCAACCAGATGAGGGTTCGCCAGCAGCCATACATTGATATAGAGAATGGCCAGCATCATCGGCGCGGACCACAATGCCAGCGCCCCGGCCGACAGCGCCACGAACAGGTTGCCAAAGATGAACCAATGCTCCTGGCGCATCGCGGCGTTGGTGCCGCTCCCCGCCGCAAGCTGCGCGTGGGCGGTCATGTCGCCGCAACCGGCATGGGCGGAGGACGTGGCGACCCGAGGGGCGCTGGTTTGGGCGGCACCGAGAACACGGAGCGAGGCCGCAGATAACGTTCGAGGTCGGTGCGCATGCTTTCGTATGCCGCGTTCCGCGCTGCCGTGAATCTCGACTCGAGGCTCGCACGGCTCACGACGCCAGACAGACCCGCCGGGGGAAGTTGCTGGTGCGGATCGAAGTATTCGATGACCTCGCAGGGGTAGCAATGGCCGTCTGCGTCGTACTGGCTGAGGACCTTCACCTTGTAGACCACCCCGCCCTCCTTGGCCGGATCCACGGGAAAGCTGAAAGCCAGAGTGAGCTCGGGGGCCTTCGGAGGAGCCTCGCCTTCAATGGGCTGGAAGCCAGCGCTCTGGTAAGCGCGAACAATGTTCTCCTTGAGGCTGGGCAAACTGAGGCCAACGAAGGCGTTGCCGAACAAGGTCTTTTCCCCTTCCCATTGCCGCTTGTAGTCGAACCGAAACGCAGGGTCGATATGTTCGCGCCCGGCAGACTCGATCGTCGCGTACGCGTTGTCGATCGCCGGTAAGAGCCGCGCGCTCAGGTCGTACTGAGCCATCCACGGAAGCGCCTTGACCTCTGGCGCGTTTTTTATCTCGAAGAATCTCAAGTAGCATGGATTGCACTTCTTCTTTCCATCGAGCAACTCCTCGGCAGATACGAGAACTGTCGGTACAAACCGCCACTTCGGATCCGCATTGAATTTGAACTCGAAGATCGTCGACTTGTTCTTCTGCTGGCCCACAGCCACAAGAGAGAAGTCCGACTTCTGGAACGCCTTGTTCACCATCGACCTGAATTCCGCCCCGCTGATATTTCGGTAGGCGGCGACCGGAAGAGCGGGCCTTGCACTCTTGTAGCTGAGATCCAGAACGCTTCGATACAGCTCCGGCTGGGCGAAAGCGGTCAGCCCGACCAGCAAGAAGCATCCGCCAAGCAAAGCTTTTCGAATGCCGGAAGTAAATACCATGTGTGCTCCCTGTAACAGCGCCCGTGTGTGCGTGGACTCGCCATTGGCGCAAATTGATTTTTTGACGAATGTCCAATACCGGCCGATAACGCGACCCCGAATCGTCGCATGGAACCTCTCTGCGAGATAGGCACGGCCTTGGTTAAACGCCCCAGACAAGCATCCATCGGCACGATGGAATTCGGCGTTTAGCGAAAAAGTTCCGAAGCCAATTGGGGGCTCAAACACCTGTTGCCCGCAAACGACGGCTTCCGCCTACAGAGCGCCCCCTCCATTTGTGCCCCCAAATTGAGCACAATCCCCCCATGCCAAACATCGCCTCCATCCTCAAAGCCGAAATCTCCCGTGTCGCTCGCAAGGAAGTGCGAGCGGAAATCGAAACCCTCAAGAAAGCCTCCGTCGCGCACCGCGCGTCGATTGCCGATTTGCGCCGTCAGGTGAGCGCGCTCGAAAAAGAACTGCGCAAGGTCTCCAAGGGCTCCGCGCGCCAGGCAACTGCCGCAGCCGGTGCTGCAGGCGATGACAGCGACGCCGCAGGCCCCAAGCGCCGCTTCAGTGCCAACCGGCTGGCCGCGCACCGCGCCAAGCTCGGGCTTTCTGCAGCGATCTATGGGCAGCTGGTCGGCGTGTCGGGCCAGACGATCTATCACTGGGAACAAGGCAAGGCGCGCCCGCGCGCGGCGCAGCTGGAGCGACTGGCCACGGTGCGGGAACTGGGGGCGCGCGAGATCGCAGAGCGGCTGGAAGCACAGTAAGTAGGTCACGGGCCACGCACCATGAAACTCGGCTACACCATCGTCTACGTTCCCGACGTCGCCCAGTCGCTGAAGTTCTTCGCGCAAGCCTTCGGCCTGCCCACGCGCTTCCTGCACGAATCGGGCACTTATGGTGAGCTCGAAACTGGCGAGACCACGCTGGCGTTCGCCGCGCACGCGCTCGGCGATTCCAACTTTCCTGGCGGGCATGTCGCCGCCTCGGAATCCGCGCAACCGCTGGGCATGGAGCTGGGCCTCGTGACGCCCGATGTGCCCGCCGCGCACAGCCGCGCGCTCGCGGCCGGCGCCACGCAGCTGTCGGCACCGGTGACCAAGCCCTGGGGGCAGGTGGTCTCGTACGTGCGCTGCCCCGACGGCACGCTGGTCGAGCTGTGCTCGCCCATCGGCGGCTGACAGGCGCTCTGCCCCGCTAGCTGGCTGGCCGGCGCCTACCGGGCATAGCTGCCGATCCACGTGCCGGCCTTCGTGATGTAGCCACGGACGCCCTCACGCACGACCTCCAGCACCTGCGGATCGAACGACAGATCGATGTCGTCGTACACGGGGTCGATGACCACCTCGCCCGCGGCATCGATGCATCCCCATTTGTGGTTCGTATGCAGAAAAACGGCGAATCCTGCGTAGCAGAAGCTCGACAGGTCGTCGAAGACGGGGTCGATTGCCACATTCCCGGCCGTGTCGATGAAGCCCCATTTCTCCCCGATGCGGACTTTGGCCAGTCCGTTCTTGGCGAAGCCGGCAGCCTCCACATAGCGGGCCGGAATTCGGGGTTCACCGCTCGCGTCCATGTAGCCATGGCGATGGTTGCCTCCCTTGAAGGTCGCCAGCCCGCACGCATCGAACTCATCGAATGTCTTGAATGCCGGGCGCAGCACTTCCTTGCCGGTGACGTCGATGAATCCTGTGAAGTCGGCGCGCCTGGCCTTGGCGAGACCATTGACGGCGAATGCACCGATCCCGTCGTAGAGGGTCGGAACCACCAGTTCCCCTCGGACATCGATGCATCCGCAGGTGCCTTCCGGAGTCCGGATCATCGCGAGGCCCGAGTCGTCGAACGAGCGGGCGTATTCAAAAACCGACGCGAAGACCTTGCGGCCCTTGGCGTCCACAAAGCCGTGCTGAAACAACTGTTCCCGGTCGAGGATCACCTTGGCGATGCCCTGGCTGGAAAAATCTTCGGCCTGATGGAACGACGGGCCGACCACGGTGCGACCCGTTCGATCGATGAACCCGAGGCCCGTTTCACTTTCGAGATCCAGCCGCGCAACCGCAAGTCCGTTCGTGGCAAAAGGCCCGACGTCATGGAACTGCGGAGGAACAACGACCTCCCCTCCGAGATCGATAAAACCGAAGAGGCCGCTCGTGGCGGATCTGATGAGAAGCATGGACTCTTTCGCTGTACCGAGGGACAGTCGAAATGATACGGAGGCTTCTCAGGCGCAGATTTCTAGTCGATCAACGCCACCGCCCGCCGCGCAAACCCCGCGGCCTGCGCGCCCACCTGCACCGCATCGGCCGCCGCCGCGCTGCCGCTCTTCGCACGCGCGGCGATGCCCTCGAGGATCACGGCAAAACGGAACAGCGAGAACGCCAGGTGAAAGTTCGTCACCGGCTCGGCGCAGCCGCCGGCCTGCTGGTAGTGGGCGATGTACTCGGCCTGCGTGGGAATGCCTTCGGCCGCGAAGTCGATGCCCTGCATGCCTTCGAACTCGTCGGCGCCGGTGTGCCAGGCCATGCAGTTGTAGGCGACGTCGGCCAGCGGGTGGCCCAGGGTGGACAGCTCCCAGTCGAGCACGGCGATCACGCGCGGCTCGGTGGGGTGGAACATGAGGTTGCCGAAACGGAAGTCGCCGTGGGCGATGGTGGTCTGGTCGCCCGCCGGCAGGTTGGCCGGCAGCCAGGCGATGAGGCGCTCGATGTTGGCGTCTTCGCGCGTGCGCGAGGCTTCCCACTGCCGGGTCCAGCGGGCGATCTGGCGTTGGAAGAAGTTGCCGGGGCGGCCGTAGTCGGTGAGGCCGACGGCGGCAAGGTCGACCGCATGCAGGCGCGCCAGGGTTTCGGCCATGGCGAAGTAGTACGCGCGGCGCTCGGCGGGCGCGATGCCGGGCAGCGCGTAGTTCGACAGCACGCGGCCTTCGAGCTTCTCCATCACATAGAAGGGCGTGCCCACCACGGCGCGGTCGTCGCAGTACAGCACGGTGCGCGGCACGGGCACGTCAGTGGCGGCCAGGGCGCGCAGCACGCGGTATTCGCGGTCGACCGCATGGGCCGAGGGCAGCAGCTCGCCGGGCGGCTGCTTGCGCAGCACGAGCGCGCGGTTGTCGAAGTCGACGAAGAAGGTGGGGTTCGACTGCCCCCCGCCGATGCGCGCCAGGCGCATCGGGCCTGCAAGTTCAGGCAGCGCCTGCCGCAGGTGGCGCTGCAGGCGGTCGGCGTCGAACTCGATGCCTGCCGGGGTGGCGTCTGCAGCTGCGCTCATGGCCGGCGGAACACGGGCTCGCGTTTCTCCAGGAAGGCTTTCACGCCTTCGGCGAAGTCGGGCCGGTCGATCAGCTCGCGCTGGCGCTCGGCCTCGTGGCGCATCTGGCCGACGAGCGACTGGCTCGCGGCCGATTCGTACACGGCGCGGATCTCGTGCGCCGCGTGCGCGGGCAGGCGCGCGAGCCGCTGTGCGACGGCCACCGCCTGGGCGCGCAGTTCGGCGTCGTCCACGCAGGCCCACACGAGGCCCCATTGCGCGGCCTGTTCGCCCGACAGGCGCTCGCCGAGCAGCGACATGCCGACGGCGCGCGCGCGGCCCACGAGCCGCTCGAGGAACCAGGTGGTGCCCAGGTCGGGCACGATGCCCAGGCGCGGCATGAAGGGCAGGTAGAAGTAGGCCGATCGCGCCACCAGCACGACGTCGGCGGCCAGTGCCACGCCCACGCCGGCGCCCGCGGCGGAGCCGTTGACGGCGTTCACCACGGGGAAGGGCATGCTGCGCAGGTCTTCGATGAGGCGGTTCGACATCGCCTCCATCGCGTCGGCCGTGCGCTGGCCCAGGCTGCCGGGCGCGGTTGCGTCCATGCTGCCCAGGTCGGCGCCTACGCAGAACGATTTGCCGACGCCGGTGAGCACGACGGCGCGCACCTCGCCTTCGTCGCGCAGTTGCGCGAGCCGCTGGCGCAAGGCCTCCTGCAGCGGCTGGGTGAGCGGGTTGAGCCGCTTGGGAATGTTGAAGCTGAGGATGGCGACGTCGCCGTCGCGTTCGTACAGAAGGGGGGCCTGGTCGTCAGGTTGGCTCATGGGTGGGCTCCGAAGGGTGTGGGCAGGCAAGGGGTTTCACTTCATGTTCAGCGCGGGCCCGACCGGGTCGAGGTCCACGCCGTTGAAGCGCACAGGTTGCATCGATGCATAGGCGTGCAGGTCGGCGGCCGAATTGGCCATGGCCACGCCGGGCAGCAGCATCGAGATGCGCGGGCTCTTGAGGGTGCTGGCGGCCACGCGCACGCTCTCGCGCGTGGGGTTGGCGCCGGCCTCGCGCAGCACGTGGGCCATGAGCTGCGCCACGATGTAGCCCGACACGCCGCTGCCGTTGCTCGGGTCGACGCCGCTGGCGTGGGTCTTGAGCAGCTCGAGGTACTCGAGCACCTCGGGGTCGCGGCTCCAGCGCGGGCTCATGGGCTCCTTGTAGACGGCGAGCGCGACCACGCCCTTGGCCTTGTCAGCGCCCGCGGGCTCGAAGGCCATCTTCACGGAGGCGGCGGCAAAGTTGAGATACCGGTCGGGCGTCCAGCCCACGTCGGCGACCTTGCGGATGGCCTGCGCGGCGGTGCGCGCGGTGGCGGCCATCACGAGCACGTCGGCGCCCGACGACTTGAGCTGCACCACCTGCGAATCGACGGTGGGGTCGGTCACCTCGAAGGTGGCCTGCGCCACGATCTTGGCCTTGCCCTGCTTGGACAGGCCTTCCTGCAGGCCCTTGAGCACCTCGCGCCCGAGGTCGTCGTTCTGCATGAGCACGGCAATCTTGGCGTCGGGGCGGTTGTCGATGATGTGGCGCGCGAACACGCGGCCCTCGCCCTGGTAGCTGCCGAGAAAGGGCACGGTCCACGGGTACTTGGCGGCGTCGTCGAACTGCGAGGCGCCCGACTGCACGAAGAGCTGCGGCACTTTCTTGGCGTTCATGTAGCGCTGGATCGCCATGTTGGGCGCGGTGCCCAGGTTGCCGAAGATGGCGAGCACCTGGTCTTCCTCGACCAGGCGGCGCGCCACTTCGACGGTCTTGGGCGGCGAGTACTGGTCGTCGTAGATCAACAGGCGCACCTTGCGCCCGTGGATGCCGCCCTGCTCGTTGAGTTTCTTGAAGTAGGCCTCGGCCACCTTGCCGACCACCGAGTAGCCTGACACGGGCCCCGACAGCGGCATGGGCATGCCCAGCACGATCTCGGCGTCGCTCACGCCGGCTTCGGGCTTCTTCTGGGCCAGGGCCGGCAGGCTGATGCAGAGCGTGGCAAGGCCGGCCACCAGGGCGGTGCGGCGGGAAAGCGGATGAACCATGTCGCGTGTCTCCTTCTGTGTTGCTGAGTGGCCGGGTGGCCTGCGTCGTCAGTCGTCGTCGGAAAGCGGTTCAGGCTGTGGCCCGGTTCGGCCCCATGTAGCCGAAGAGGTGGCCCGCCACCTTGCGCATCTGGATCTCTTCGGAGCCTTCGGTGATGCGGTAGCGGCGGTGGTGGCGGTAGATGTGTTCGAAGGGCTTGTGGCGCGAGTAGCCGATGCCGCCGTGCACCTGCATCGCGCGGTCGGCGGCCTCGCACACGAGGCGGTTGGCCCAGTAGTTGCACATCGAGACCTTGTCGGACAGCTGCTTCTCGACCTGCGGCTTGGGCATCTGGTCCATCTGCCACGCAGTCTTTCGGATGAGCAGGCGCAGCATCTCGACCTGCGTGGCCAGCTCGACCAGCGGAAACTGGATGCCCTGGTTGCGCGCCAGCTCCTCGCCGAAGGGCTTGCGCTCGCGCGCGTACTTGACGCTCTCGCGCACGCAGTAGTCGGCGGCGCCCAGGCTCGACGCGGCCTGGCGGATGCGGTTCTCGTGCACGAAGTGCTGGGCAATGGCCAGGCCGCCGTCGAGCGGGCCGAGCACGGCGTCTTCGGGCACCCACACGTTCGTGAAGCTCACGCGCGGGTGGTCGGTGGGCATGTTGAAGGTCCAGAGGTACTCCTCGATCTTCACGCCCTCGGCCTTCGCGGGCACGAGCAAGGCGCTGATGCCGCGCGCGTCGCCGTCACGCCCGCTGGTGCGTGCGAACAGCACGCAGTGCGTGGCGGTGTGCATGCCGGTGGTCCACATCTTTTCGCCGTCGATGCGAAAGCCGGCGCGGCCGTGGCGCGCCTCGGGCACGGCGCGGGTTTCCATGTGGGTGGCGTCGGAGCCGTGCTGCGGCTCGGTGAGGCCGAAGGTCAGGCGCACGCGCTCGTCGAGCATGCCCTGGATGAGTTCGTCGCACTGCGCGGGCGTGCCGAAGTCGCGGATGGCGAGCACGAAGGGGTTGTTGGCGACGATCGAGTGTTCGTTCTGCAGGTCGTTGTGCAGCCCCAGGCCGCGCGCCGCAAAGTGCTCGCGGATCACGGCCATCCAGAGGTTGCTGCCGTCGCGCCCGCCGAATTCGGCGGGCAATGCAAAGCGCAGGTGGCCCGCGCGGTCGGCGCGGTGGCGCGCCTCAGCCAGCAGCGCTTCCCACTCGGGGCGCGGCAGGCCGCCATTCTCGAAGTCGGTGCGGGCCCATTCGCGGCGGTGGTCGAAGAAGCGCTCGTTGTCGTCCTGCGCCTGCAGCGGCGCGATCTCGCGGTCGATGAAGGCGTCGAGTTCGGCAAGGTAATCGACGAGGTCGCGGGGCAGATCGAAGTCCATGGCTCAGTCTTTCTTCTTCGTGCCGGCGGCATAGCCGGGCTGGTCGATGGCGAGCTTGTCGCGTGTGGTCTGGCGCAGGTGGTCGATCAGGCCGGGGGTGGCGGGGTCGAGTTCGCCTGTGGCGATGCGGGTGCAGAGCAGGCGATTGGCTTCGGCCAGGTCGGCGGGTGCGCCGGGGCCCAGCAGTGCGTGCAGTCGCGCCAGTTCACTTGCTTGCGCCGTGGGGCCGAACTGCACTTCGCGCCGCGCGATGTCGAGCGTGTTCGCCGCCACGCGCGCGTGGAACGCGACCTGCCCTTCGGTGGCCGGCACCACCTGCTCGCGCAGAAAGGCGGCGACGGCCTCGAGCAGCTCGGCGATGTCGGGACGGTCCTGCATCAGGCGGCCTCTTCCTCGGGGGCGAGCAGCGCCAGCAGGTCCGACTCGGCCTCCGATGCGCGACGGCCGATGGCGGCCTTCTCCACATCGCGCTCGCGGCCGCTGAGCCAGGCATGCACCATGGCCTCGCAGACGATGCCCCACTTGAGCGTGCCCAGCACCTCCCACCAGCGCACGCGCCCGGCATCGACCTGCCCGCCTTCGGCCGTGTAGCCCTCGAACAGTTGCTCGCGCGTGCCGAAGCCGCCCACGGGCAGCGCGCCGTGGCCAAAACGCCAGGAGCGCACGCACATCCAGCCGAGGTCTTCCATCGGATCGCCGAGGTGCGCCAGCTCCCAGTCGAGCACGGCACGCAGGCCCTCCTCGCCGACCATCAGGTTGCCGTTGCGGAAGTCGCCGTGCACGAGCACCGGCGCGGGCACGTCGGCCGGCGCGTTCGCGCGCAGCCAGCGGAACGCAAGTTCGAACACGGGGCGCGCGGTGCCGTGGCTGCGGTGCAGGCCGAGCTGGAAGTCGAGCTCCGCGCGTGCGGCGGCCGTGCGCAGCGGCGGCAGCTGGTGCGCGGGCAGGCGGTGGATGCGCGCCATGGCGGCGCCGCACTGGCGCGCCAGCACGCGGCGCGCGCCGGCCAGGCGTTCGTCGCGCACGATGCGCCGGCCCAGGGTCTCGCCCTCGATGCGGTCCATGACGAAGCCTTCGCCGAGCCCGTCGGCCGGCTGCAGCACATGGCGCACGCCGGGCACGGGCACGCCGCCTGCGCGTGCGGCCTCGATGAGTTGTGCTTCGGCTGAGAGACCTGCAGTGCCCAGGGCGCGTGCGCCGCTGGCATCGGCCGCGCGGCGCAGCACCAGCGGCCGGGCCGGGCCCGCGCCGCCGGTCGCCACATCGAAAGCCCAGGTCTGCTGGCTGGCGCCGCCCGAGAGCCGGCGCACGGCCTGCACTGCGTGGCCATCGGGCACCAGTTGCCCGGCCAGCCGCTGCAGTGCGTTCGCGATCAGCGTCGCGTCATCGCGCACGGGCGAAGCGTGCCTGGAGCTTGCGCAGCAGCCCGACCACGCCGCCGGGCATCGCGAACATGAAAGCGATCAGCACCACGCCGTACACCGCCCAGGGCGCGGCCTTGGAGACCTTCTCGGCCAGCGAGGGCACGAACATGATGAAGATGGCGCCGAAGATCGCGCCGTACAGCGTGCCCACGCCGCCCACCACGATGCCCACCAGCAGCGAGATCGACAGGAACAGCGTGAACGAATCGGGCGCCACGAACTGCACCGCAATGGCCGACAGCGCGCCGCCCACGCCGGTGTACGCGGCCGAGACGCCGAAGGTCATGGCCTTGTAGTGGCTGTTGTCCACGCCCATCGCCTCGGAGGCCATGGCGTGGTCGCGGATGGCGCGCATGGCCCGGCCGCTGCCGCTTTGCAGCAGGTTGTGGGCAATGAAGAACATCACGACCGCGACGAACAGCGAGAACAGGTAGAGCCACTGGTCTTCGTTGAGCGGCAGGCCGAAGGGCGCGGCGGGCTTCATGAGCACGATGCCCTGCACGCCGCCGGTCCAGGCCTCGAGGTGCTTGTACTTGAGCAGCTGCGGCATCGCCACGCCGAGCGCGAAGGTGGCCAGCGCCAGGTACAACCCTTCGAGCTTGAGCGCGGGCCGCCCGAACAGGTAGCCGACGATCAGGCACACCACGGCCGCCGCCGGCACCGTGAGCCAGTACGGCACGCCCGCGTGCTCCATGAGGATGCCCGTGGTGTAGGCGCCAATGGCATAGAAGGCGCCGTGGCCCAGCGAGATCTGGCCGTTGTAGCCCGTGAGGATGTTCAGGCCCAAGAGCGCAATGGCATACGAGATCACCATCGTCGCCTGGAACAGCTGGTAGCCGCGCGCCACGAAGGTGATGCCGATGGCCAGCACGATCAGCAGGCCGACCCATAGGAGCGGGGAGCGCGAGGGCTTGGCGGTGCGTGCGCTGGCCGATGTAGCGAGCGGTGCCATGGCGGTCGGCAGGGAGGAAGCTTGAGGGGAGTTCATGCGATCAGACCCGGGTGACCAACTTGCGGCCCATGAGGCCGGAAGGCTTGACGATGAGCACGCCGACGATCAGCACCAGCGCCACCGACAGCTTGAGTTCGGTGCCCACCACGTAGGTGCCGATGAGGTTCTCGAGCACGCCGACGATGAAGCCGCCGAGCACGGCGCCCACGGGGCTGTCGATGCCGCCGATGAGCGCGCCGGCAAAGGCGTAGAGCAGCACGCCGGTCATCATGTGCGGGTCGAGGAAGACCACGGGCGCGACCATCATCCCGGCCACCGCACCGATGGCGCCGGCCAGGCCCCAGCCCAGCATCAGCATGCGCCCGACGTTGATGCCCACCAGCCGCGACGAGGCCGCGTTCTGCGCCGCGGCGCGCATCGCCAGGCCCAGCGGCGTGAAGCGGAAGAACGCGAACAGCAGCAGGACCACCAGCAGCGTGACGCCGATGGCGCCCATCTCGTGCGCCGACATCATGGCGCTGCCGAACCACGCGTCCGACGGGAACGGGCTCGGGAACTGCTTGATGGTGTAGCCGAAGAGCCAGCCCGCCAGGCTGTGGAAGATCACCAGGAGGCCGATGAACACCACCACCACCGACAGCGCCGGCTTGTCGTGCATGGGCCGGATCACGGTGAACTCCACCACGGCCGCGAGCACGAAGGACAGCGCCACGGTCGCCACGAAGGCGGCCCAGTACGGCAGGCCGGCCTGCATGAGGCTCCAGGCGATGAAGGTCGAGAACATCGCCATCTCGCCCTGCGCGAAGTTGATGTGGTGCGTGGCCTGGTAGATCATCACCAGCGCCAGCGCAACGCTGGCGTAGATGCCGCCGGTGGCCAGGCCCGCCAGCAGTTGGTGCAGGAATGCGTTCATCGGTGTGAGGCCCTTATTCGCCCAGGTAGGCTTTGCGCACGGCGTCGTTGCGGCGGATTTCGGCGGCCGTGCCCGAGAGCACGATGCGGCCGGTTTCCAGGAGGTAGGCCGAGTCGGCCAGGTCGAGCGCGAGCTTGGCGTTCTGCTCCACCAGAAGAATCGACACGCGCTCTTCCTTGTTGATGCGCCGCATGATCGAGAAGATGTCCTTCACGATGAGCGGCGCGAGCCCGAAGGAGGGCTCGTCGAGCAGCAGCAGGCGCGGCTTGCCCATGAGCGCGCGGCCGATGGCCAGCATCTGCTGCTCGCCGCCCGACAGCGTGCCGGCCTGCTGGGCGCGGCGCTCGCGCAGGCGCGGGAAGTAGTCGAACACGCGCTCCATGTCGGCGTCGACGCCGTCCCTGCTCGCGCGGGCGTAGGCGCCCAGCCGCAGGTTCTCCTCGGTCGTGAGACCCAGGAAGGTGCCGCGCCCGTCGGGCACGTGGCCCACGCCGGCCTTGGCGATCTGCTCGGTGGAGCGGCCGTCGATGCGCTGGCCGGCCAGCATGATGCGGCCCTCGGTGCTCACCATCATCTGGCACAGCGCGCGCAGCGTGGTGGTCTTGCCGGCGCCGTTGGCGCCCAGCAGCGCCACGACCTGGCCGGAGGGAATGTCGAGGTCGATGCCTTGCAGCACGCGCGTCGGGCCGTACGCCGCATGCAGACCGCGCACTTCGAGGATGTTGGTCGTCATGCCATCGCCTCCGCTTCTGCCTCTTCGCCCAGGTAGGCGCGGATCACCTCGGGGTGCGCGCGCACCTCGGCCGGCGTGCCCTCGGCGATCTTCTTGCCGAAGTTCAGCGCCACCACCTGGTCCGACACGCCCATCACGAGGCTCATGTGGTGTTCGACCAGCAGCACCGTCACGTTCAGGCGGTCGCGGATGTCGCGGATCAGCGTGCCCAGGCTTTCGAGTTCTTCGTGGTTGAGGCCGCAGGCCGGCTCGTCGAGCAGCAGCAGCTGCGGCTCGGCCGCCAGTGCGCGTGCCAGCTCGACGCGCTTTTGCGTGCCGAAAGGCAGGTCGGCCACTTCGCGTTCGGCCACGGCCTCGAGGTCGAGAAAGTGGATCAGCTGGTCGGCCCGCGCCCGCGCCTGGGACTCGATGGCCGCCACGCCGGGCAACCGGAAGGCGTTGCGCAGGAAGCCCGCGTGGTGCTTGCTGTGGCAGCCCACCAGCACGTTGTCGCGCACGGTCATCGTGCGAAACAGCGCCAGGTTCTGGAAGGTGCGCCCGATGCCCAGGCCCGCCATGCGGTGGCGCGGCAGGCGCGTGAGCGGGTGGCCGTCGAACTCGATGCGGCCGGCGCTGCACTCGTACAGGCGCGAGAGACAGTTGAACAGCGTGCTCTTGCCCGCCCCGTTCGGCCCGATGAGGCCGCAGATCTGGCCCCGCCGCACGTCGAACGAGACGCCGTCGAGCGCCACGATGCCGCCGAAGCGCACCGACACCGCGTCGATGCGCAACAGGGGGGTGTTCTCTTTGTCTCCGCGATCGGTGTCATGAATCATGCGTCGATCTCTTTTTATGGAGCCGCGGTCGATGGCCGCAGCGTTCTCTTATCCAGAAACACCGCGGAACCGGCTTTGCCGGGCCGCAGGTGTTGCCCCCTGCAAGGGGGTTGGAGGCCACACGAAGTGGGCAAGCCTGGGGGTGTGCCTGTCTACAGCCGTTCGATGATGGTCACATTCGCCATGCCGCCGCCTTCGCACATCGTCTGCAGCCCGTAGCGCTTGCCGCGCTGGCCCAAGGCGTTCACCAGCGTGGTCATCAGCTTGGTGCCCGAGGCGCCCAGCGGGTGGCCCAGCGCAATGGCGCCGCCGTTCACGTTGATGCGGGCCGGGTCGGCGCCCAGCGCCTTGAGCCAGGCGATGGGCACGGGCGCGAAGGCTTCGTTGACTTCGTACAGGTCGATGTCCTCGATCTTCATGCCGGCCTTTTGCAGCGCGCGCTGCGTGGCGGGCAGCGGGGCCTCGAGCATGATGACCGGGTCGTGGCCCAGCACGCTCATGTGGTGGATGCGCGCCAGCGGCTTCACGCCCAGCGTCTTCAGGCCGCGCTCGTTCACGACCATGAGGCCGCTGGCGCCGTCGCAGATCTGGCTGGCGGTGGCCGCCGTGCAGCGCCCGCCTTCGGCGATGAGCTTGACGCCGGCGATGCTCTCCAGCGTGGCGTCGTAGCGGATGCCTTCGTCGGTGGTGTGCAGCTCGCCGGTCTCGGTGCCGTCGGCCATGCGCACGGCCACGGGCACGATCTCGCGCTCGAAGTGGCCGGCCTTCGTGGCGGCGATGGCGCGGTGGTGGCTTTCGAGCGCGTAGCGGTCAAGCGCGTCTTTCTCGATGCCGTAGTTGCGCGCGATCATCTCGGCGCCGGTGAACTGGCTGAACTGGATGCCGGGGTAGCGCTTTTCCATGCCGGGGCTCACGTAGAAGCCCAGGTTGTTCTTCAGCGGCAGCGTGGTGGGCAGGCCCATGGGCACGCGGCTCATGCTCTCGACGCCGGCGGCGATCACGATGTCCATCGTGCCCGACATCACAGCCTGCGCCGCGAAGTGCAGTGCCTGCTGCGACGAGCCGCACTGGCGGTCGACCGAGGTGGCGGGCACCGACTCGGGCAGGCGCGAGGCCAGCACCGCGTTGCGCGCCACGTTGGAGGCCTGCTCGCCGGCCTGGCCGACGCAGCCCATGATGACGTCCTCGATCAGGGCGGGGTCGGCGTCGGAGCGCTCGACGAGCGCGTTGAGCACCTGGGCGGCCAGGTCGGCCGGGTGCCATCCGGCGAGGCGGCCGTTGCGGCGGCCGCCGGCGGTGCGCGCGGCGGCGACGATATAGGCTTCGGGCATGTGAAATCTCCGGTGAGTGATCGGTTCGCGTCCTGCGCATTGTTGGCGCCACGCCGCCGCGCAGCGTCGTCGGAACCGACGATTTTGGGCGCCATGCCGGGCGCCCCGCCCCTCACCGGTGGCCGAACACGGGCGGGCGCCGCGCCAGGAAGGCGCGCAGGCCCTCGTGCGCGTCTTCGGTGGCGAAGCGCGCGTGCAGCTGGCGCCGTTCGAAGAGGATGACTTCGGACAGCGGCGATTTCGCCCCTGTATGGTTGGAGGTACGGGGTCGAGCTCGTCCCTCATCGAGGCAGCTCAAGCCTAAGACTGGCCTGCTTCGTTCAATTTCCAATGCGCGCGCGGCCCCCTGAAGGTGTAGCGCTCCCGGTAGCTGCGCGGGCTAATGCCTGTCGCGCGCGCAAACATCCGGCAGAAGGCACTGGTGTCCGAATAGCCGCACTCATGAGCGATCTCCTCGACCGAACGCCAGGTGCCTTCGAGCCACATCTCGGCGCGCTGCACGCGCAGCTCCTGCAGGTACTTCAGAGGCGTCTTGCCGAGATGCTGGCGGAATATTCGGGAAAGGGTCCGCTCGCTGACCGAGGCCGCAGCTGCCGCGTCTGCCAGCGTCAATGCGCGCCCCGCGTTGGCCTGGATCCAGGTCTGCGCGCGATAGAGCGGCGTGTCTCGTGACTGTCCTATCACTTCCTTGCTTGTCATGCTGGCCGACAGCGCCTGGCGCTCGGCGTTGAGCAGAACCTTTTCGGCGCAGGCATGCGCCAGATCGGCCAGCCCGGCGTAGGTGGTCAGGTGAAGCACCAGCGCATGCGTCAATGACGGGGCTGCCGCGCAAACCATTCCGTGCTGCACCACGATCGGCTCACGCGCCTCGATCCTCACGTTCGGAAACTGGACCTCGAAGCCCGACTGGTAGAGCCACTGGATGGGCGCGAGCAGGAGCCGCCCCGACTGCGCGAGGAGCCAAATGCTGGTGCCGCAAGCGCCGACGAGATGACCCGCGTCGAGGCGCTCGCGAACCTTCTCGACCAAGCCCGCGTTGCGGGACACCAACCGTCGCAGCGCCGGCATTGAGCGCATCTCGAGCGGCGGGAGAAGCATCACGCGTGGTCCTGGCCGGGGTTTGCGAGCGTACAGGCGCTCCTCGTCGTCGATGCACGCCTGCGCATGCCATTTGTGCGTACGGCCCCGCGCATCGACCAGGCGCCACGCCACGACCGGCTCGCGGCTGCGGGGGGCGCGCGTGCGCGCAAGTGCGTTGAGTTCTCGAAGGATGTCGATCGCCACCCACAGCGCGCCGGGAGCACCGCCTTCAGCGAGCACAAGATCGAAATGAACCATAAGAATCTGGTTGGCTGGATCAGCACAGCAAATGGCGGGATTGAACATTGTCGCAGCGGATGCACGAACCTACGATTTGCCGCACTGTTCAAGCCCAGGAGCCGTTCGCCGTGAATTCGTCCCAGATCAAGAAGTCGCGTGTCGCGTTCTTTTGCAACGCTGTCCTGGCCGGACATGCAGCCGGAGAAATCGGATCGCGCCCATCCGTTGGCCTGCAAAAGGTGCGGGCCATGGTCCCGATCCGAAATCACTCCGATGCCGCGCCCATCGCCGAAACCGGCAAAAGCTCCCTGGTCTGCGGCAATCACCCCGGTTTGCTGCTTCATCGAGCAGGTCTTCGCCGAAATGATTGATGAAGCGCATTTTCACGATCCATCCGACTACAGATACCAATCAAGGACTACGAGCATGGCACTCCCCTACACGAAGCGATTTCCCACGGCATTGGCAGCGCTCGTTCTGCTTGCTGCCGCAACAGCAGGCTCGGTCCATGCGGAGGGCGCACCATATCCTGCAAAACCTGTCCGCGTCGTGGTGCATTCTGGGGCGGGAGGGCCACCAGACCTCCTCATTCGTGTCGTGGCCCCCGAAATGGCGCGTCGACTCGGACAGCCACTTTTCGTGGATAACAAACCTGGCGCAGCTGGAGCGATCGGCATCGGCGAGGTTGCACGTGCAGCACCCGACGGATACACCATTGGATTCGCCAACGCCACTACGCTGGCGATCAATCAGTCCCTCTACTCCAAGCTGCCCTACGACGCAGAGCGACAGCTAGCTCCGATTGGACTGATTGGCTTCGTGTCCAACGCCCTTGTCGTGAGATCCAGTAGCTCATTTCGCTCCATTGACGACCTGCTTAACTATGCGAAAAGGAATCCAGGCAAGCTGTCGATGGGGTCGTCGGGCAATGGAGGAACGGGGCATCTGAGCGGAGAGCTCTTCAAGGCGAAGGCTGGGATCAGCATGTTGCATGTGCCCTACCGAGGAAGCGCAGCGGCGGTTCAGGACTTGGTGGGTGGAATGGTCGACCTGATGTTCGAGAACATTTCGATGGTTCTTCCCCAGATCCAATCAGGCCAGCTGCGTGCACTCGCGGTCACTTCCAAAGAAAGATCGCCACTGCTGCCAGCGGTCCCAACAGTGATGGAGGCTGGTCTTCCTAGCTATGAGATGGTTGCATGGGGTGGTCTGGTCGCACCGGCGGGCACTTCGCCAGACATCATCGCGACGCTCAATAGGGCACTCAATCAATCACTCGACGATCCAGTGGTGAAAAAGCGTCTTTCGGAACTGGGAACCGAGACGTCGACGGGCGAGCCCGAACGCCTATTTACTCTGGCGCGAAAAGAGCGGCCGATTTGGGCTGAGATCGTGAAGTTTTCCAACGCAAAAATGGACTGATATGACGTTCGACTACATTTTCAAGGATGCGACCGTCATCGACGGCACAGGCGCACCTAGATACCGCGCAGATGTCGGTGTCGTCGCAGAGTTGATCGCGGAAATCGGAGACCTGAGCAAGGCAAGCGCCAAACAGGTCATCGATGCAAGTGGACAGGTTGTCGCGCCTGGCTTCATTGACACCCATGCGCATGACGATGCCGCAATCTTCGATCGCTCGGAAATCTATCCGAAACTAGCGCAGGGCGTTACCACCATCATCAACGGCAACTGCGGTTGTTCTCTGGCCCCAATGGCATTGAGACCTGGTGAACGCCCTCCAACGCCTCTTGATCAGCTCAGTCGCGACGGCGTTCACTTCAGAACCTTTGCCGAGTATCTCGATGCGGTGAGCGTGTCGCGACCTGCCATCAACGGCGCATTCCTAGTTGGGCACTCCACCTTGCGATTTCGGCACATGGCCGATCTGCAAAGACCGGCGAACGAATCAGAGATCTCTGCCATGCAATTGGACTTGCATGAAGCCCTGGACGCCGGCGCACTGGGAATGTCCACCGGCGTTTTCTATGGACCGGCGCAAGCCACAACCACAGATGAACTCATCGCTGTGGGCCGCCCCCTTTCCGACAGGGGCGGACTGATTGCGATGCATGTTCGAAATGAGGCGGACCAAATCGAACCCGCTTTGCATGAGGCCTTTGCTGTCAGCAGCACGCTCCACGTTCCGTTGGTCGTCTCGCACCACAAACTGTTTGGAAAAGAAAATCACGGGCGATCAACGCATACGCTTGCCCTGCTCAGACAACAGGCACGCCTATCGCCCGTCTGCTTCGACTGCTATCCCTATACGGCTTCATCGTCGACCTTGCTTCCTTCTCGCATCAAGGATTCGTCGCGCATTCAGATTACTTGGTCGAAGACTCATCCTGAGCACGCTGGCCGAGACCTCAAGGACATCGCTGAGGAAATGGGAGTCGATCAAGAGGAGGCGATGCGCCGCCTGGAACCCGGAGGTGCGGTCTACTTTGCACTGTCGGAAGATGACGTGCAGCGAATCCTTGCTTCGCCAAACGCAATGATCGGCTCCGATGGGGTGCCTTTTCAAGAGGTTCCGCATCCACGCATGTGGGGCACGTTTCCGCGGGTCTTGGGCCACTATTCACGAGACTTGCGCTTGTTTCCGCTGGAGGCGGCACTTCACAAGATGACCGGGTTGCCAGCGGAACGATTCGGGCTCGTCGGCCGAGGAAGAATTGCAACGGGCTTCGCTGCGGACCTTACCGTTTTCGACGCGGAGAAGATTACCGACATGGCCACGTTCGACGCGCCCAAACAAGCCCCCAAGGGAATTTCCCATGTCATGGTCAACGGACGTATGGCCGTAGTGGGTGGCGAGGTCGTGGACTGGCATGCAGGCCAGGTGTTGCGTCGTGGCCAGTGAGCTTCGGATTTCGTCTCGGTACAAAGTCAAGGCATCAATGAAACAACAGACTTCATTTTTTATCGACAACTTGATCGCGGATGCGGACAGGCCGTGGAATATCCCGCCGGCAGTACCAGGGATGCCGATTGCAGAAGTCGACACCCCAGCGTTGATTCTTGATCTTGATGCGCTCGAGTCCAACATGAACAAGGTTCATGAACGGCTGCACGCGGCGGGCCTTCGCGTCCGCCCGCATGGGAAGGCCCACAAGAGTGCCAATATCGCGAGATTGCAGATCGCATCCGGCGCGATTGGGATCTGCTGCCAAAAGATCAGCGAAGCTGAAGCATTTGTGGCAGGCGGCGTCGCAGACGTATTGGTGACCAATCAGCTTGTGGGGGCCATCAAAACCAGGCGCGCCGCACAACTGGCAAGGCAATGTGCGCTGTCTGTCTGTGTGGATCATCAAATCCAGATCGATCAGCTGGCAGAAGCGACTCGGGACGCCGCATCAAGAATTGGCGTTCTGGTGGAGGTTGATATCGGGCACGGTCGATGCGGCGTTTCGTCGGTCAATGCAGTCGTCGAGCTGGCGAAGCTCATCACACGGCACGCTCCGCAGCTCTCATTTGCCGGTCTTCATGCTTTCAGGGGCTCAGCTCAACATTTGCGAACATATGAGGAGCGTGAGGCCGCGGTGGATCAGGCAGTGGCAATGTTGCGAGACGTTGTCGAAGCCTTGAGCCGGGAGGGCCTGGAATGCCCGACCATCACCGGCGGCGGAACCGGGACGTACGCCTTGGAAGCAGCTTCGGGTCTCTACACGGAGGTCCAGCCGGGGTCCTATGTGCTCATGGATGCTGACTACGCTGAGAATATCCAAGGAGAAAACGATGACGTCCTGCGCCACGCACTCTTCGTGATGTGCTCCGTCATTAGTGCGCAGAGCCACCACGCGGTACTGGATGGAGGGTTGAAGGCATTTGCCATGGATCGTGGCGTACCCAAGATGGTCGACTGCGATTCGACTGTGCGATCAGTCTCTGATGAGCATGCTGTGATTGAACCTGGGGAGTCGCGGCAGCTGCCGCGAATCGGGGAGAAGGTTCGTCTGATTCCAGGCCATTGCGATCCAACAATCAATCTCCACGACTGGATCGTTGCTTTCCGCGGTTCCCATGTCAGCCACGTGTGGCCTGTCACGGCGAGAGGCGCAATGTTCTAGGGCGACGCTGAGTTTGCTGTCGCCGAGTGTCCCGCATGGCTCGCTGACGCGAGCACGCACGCTCTGGTCGCCGTGTGGACGTCGGCGCCAGCCAGGCTTCATCACCCGCAGGCGACTCTTCCTTTGACTGACTCGGATGAGGAACATCGACGCTTGTTGAGGATGCATGGTGGCGGTGCAGCGACTGCCGACGTGGAAGCTAGGGCCGCTTGATGGCGGAGACCAGCCACTGCGAATCGCAGGAGCTAGGGCGACAGCGGGCCCAACGCGGCTGTGCGCTGCCCTCCAAAGCGGTCGTTGCAGCCGTCGCTTTGACTATGGGTTAGCTGATGAATGCCTGCGGATCGACGAGCCGCACACCAACAAGCTGAGCGAGATCCTTTGCTAAGTCGTCGCTTACCGCGATCTGAAGTATCTCCCGCAGGTATGCCAACGGTGCGCCCACCAAGGGGTCGTCCTTGAGCACCAGTTTCTCCACATCCTCCATCAACCCAAACTCAAAGTGCCGCTTGTCGAACACCGAGTGATCGAGGTCCGCTGCGGACTTCTGGATCTTGAGGACGTTGAGGGCGAAGAACTCGCCGGGCAACTCCTTGCGCTTGTACGTGACTTCTAGTGGCAGGTATTCGCATTTGCAGTCGTGCCGCTGGAGCACGTCGACGAACTGTCGAGACACGATGTAGAACGGAACGGTGCGCATGAAGTCTGTCAGCCCTGGCGGGCTTTCACTGTCATCAACCAGGGACACCCGGACGCGCCCCCAAAGTGATGCTTGCGATTGCCCCCGGCACAGGCCATATCCAGGATCGTCAAACAGCCGCTTCAGATCTGCTCGATGTGGGCGCGCTTGAGGCCCTGGAACGGTGCTGCGCAGGTCGATGTCGAGTAGCTTGGTCATGCGTCGGTAGCGCCACGTTTGGCTCTGAATCTGCCGGTGTACGCGAACGTCAGGTTATGGCCGATAGTACCTATCCGCCTCGCCAGCGTCGGCAACCGCTGCCAAACAGCCCTTGCCCAGCCGTCTCAAAAGACAGCCTTCCACCGCCCACATTCACCGCCAATCGCGAGGTGCCTCACCCCGCTCCATACAGCAACTCAATGCCTCGCCAACCGCTTGGCCATGCTCCAGCGATGCACTTCCGAGGGGCCGTCATAGATCCGGAAGGCCCGCATGTCGCGAAAGATGCGCGCGGCCACGGTCTCGTCCGACACGCCGCTCGCGCCCAGGATCTGCACCGAGCGGTCGACCACGCGCCACTCGGCCTCCGAGCACAGCACCTTGGCCACGCTCGACTCGTGGCGGCCCTTGCCGCCCTGGTCGAGCACCCACGCGCAATGCCAGATGGTCAGGCGCGAGACGTGCAGGTCCATCTCGTTGTCGGCCAGCATGAAGCCCACGCCCTCGTGCTCCACCAGCGCATGGCCGAAGGCCTGGCGGCGGCGGGCGTAGTCGGCGGCGAGCTCGTGCACGCGGCGCGCGGCGCCGAGCCAGCGCATGCAGTGCGTGAGGCGCGCGGGCGCCAGCCGCACCTGCGCGTAGCGAAAGCCCTCGCCGATGGCGCCCAGCACGTCGGTGGCCGGCACGCGCAGGCCGTCGAAGCGCACCACGCCGTGGCCGCCGGTGAAGCAGCTGTCGAGTGCGTCGATCTGCCGTTCGATCACGATTTCGGGCTGGTCCATGTCGGCCAGGAACATAGTCGACGAGCCGTCTTCCATGCGCGCCATGATGATCGCGAAGCCCGCGCCGGTGGCGCCGGTGATGAACCACTTGCGCCCGGTGATCACGTAATGGTCGCCGTCGCGCACGGCCACGGTCTGCATCATCGACGGGTCGGAGCCGGCGCCGGGCGGCGGCTCGGTCATGCAGAAGCACGAGCGCACGTGGCCGTCGATGAGCGGCTGCAGCCAGCGCGCCTTCTGCGCGGGCGTGGCCACCACCTCCATCAGGTGCACGTTGCCTTCGTCGGGCGCGTGGATGTTGAGCGCCACCGGACCGAGCGGCGAATAACCCGCCTCCTCGAACACGATGGCCTTGTCGACGTGCGACAGGCCGAGCCCGCCGTGCTCCTTCGACGCATGCGGCGTGAGCAGGCCGGCGCGGCGCGCGCGCGCCACCAGCTCGTCGCGCAGCGCCTCGGCGGGGCCGTGCGAATCCTGCCGGGGGTCGGATTCGAGCGGAATCACCTCCTCGGCGATGAAGCGGCGCGTTCGTTCCTGCAGGTCGAGCTGGGCCGGGGTGAGGCTGAAGTCCATGGGGACGCTCCTTCTTTCTCTGTGAAATTCAAGGATGGACGGATTGAAGACAATGCGGCGCATGGTGCCGACGCGGGCGCGGGTTTCGAGTCGTGAGCGGGACAAGCCCGCCGGATTCGTCCGTTCCGACGATGCCCCGGCCCGGCCTGCGCCCAACACTGACACGCCATGAACACAGCTGCAACCAACAACGACGCCGACAACCTCCTCCTGCTCACCCGTCCGCAGGACGGCTGCGCCTGCCTCACGCTGAACCGCCCGCAGGCCATGAACGCCCTGTCGCTCGCGCTGCGGCGCGCGCTGGTGCGCACGCTCGACACGCTCGCGCAGGACGACAGCGTGCGCGTGCTCGTCCTCACCGGCGCGGGCCGCGTCTTCTGCGCCGGCCTCGATCTGCGCGAGATCGACCCCGGCGCCATCACCGGCGACGCCGGCACCGACGTGGCCACCGCGCTCGCGAACTTTCCGCGCCCGGTGATCGGCGCCGTGAACGGCGCGGCCATCACCGGCGGCCTCGAGGTGGCGCTGGCCTGCGACTTGTTGATTGCGTCCAGCGAGGCGCGCTTTGCCGACACCCACGCGCGCATCGGCGTGATCCCGGGCTGGGGGCTGTCGCAGCGGCTGTCGCGGCTCATCGGCATTGCGCGTGCGAAAGAGATGGCCTTCAGCGGCAACTTCGTCGGCGCCGAGCAGGCCGAGCGCTGGGGGCTGGTCAACCGCGTGACCACGCCCGAGCAGCTGATGCCCCAGGCGCTGGCGCTGGCCGCCGACATCGCGAGCGCGCTGCCCGAGATGCTGCCGGTCTACAAGCGCCTGATCGACGACGGCCATGCGCGCAGCTTCGCCGAAGGCATGGCGCTGGAGCAGGCCGCCACGCGCGAATGGGCCGCGTCGCTCACGCCCGAGGTGCTGCGCGCGCGGCGCGAGGCGGTGCAGGCGCGCGGGCGTGCGCAGAAGGGCTGACGACGGCCCTTCGCCCCGGCATCAGCGCGGCGCCATCCGGATCGCGCCGTCCAGCCGCACGCTCTCGCCGTTGAAGTAGCCGTTGGTGATCATCAGCTCGGCCAGCGTCGCGTACTCGGCCGGGTTGCCCAGGCGCTTGGGGAACGGCACCGAGGCGGCCAGCGCGGCCTTCACGTTGTCGGGCGCGCCCTGCAGCAGCGGCGTGTTGAAGATGCCCGGCAGGATGGTGTTCACGCGGATGCCCTCGCCCATGAGGTCGCGCGCGATGGGCAGCGTCATGCCGACCACGCCGGCCTTCGAGGCGGTGTAGGCGGCCTGGCCCATCTGGCCGTCCTGCGCCGCGACCGAGGCGGTGTTGACGATGGCGCCGCGCTCGCCGTCTTCCAGCGCATCGAGCGTGAGCATGCCGGCCGCCGACTTGGCGATGCAGCGGAAGGTGCCCACGAGGTTGATCTGGATGATGCGATCGAAGTTGGCGAGCGGAAAGTGCTTGATCTCGCCCGAGGCCTTGTCGCGGCTCGCGGTCTTCACCGCGTTGCCGGTGCCGGCGCAGTTGACCAGCACGCGCTCCTGGCCGTGCGCGGCGCGGGCCTTGGCGAAGGCCGCGTCGACCTGCTCTTCCGACGTGACATCGACCTTGCAGAACACGCCGCCCAGTTCCTTGGCCAGGGCCTCGCCCTGCTCCACGTTGAGGTCGAACAGCGCGACCTTCACGCCGTGGCTGGCCAGGCGGCGCGCGGTGGCAGCGCCGAGGCCCGAGGCGCCGCCCGTGACGACGGCGGCAATGCTGGAATCGAGTTGCATCTCTTGTTGTCCTTGGATAGAGAGAGAAAGGAAGAAAGGAAGAAAGAAAGAAAACCGAAAACGCCTGCCGTTCAGACCGGGTAGTAGCGCAACTTGCGCGCCGCCATCTCGCGCATGCGCGCCGTGGGCACATACGGCGCGCCGAGCGCCGCATGCTTGTCGCACAACGCGACCACGCGGTCCAGCCCGAGCCAGTCGGCGTACTTGAGCGCGCCGCCCGCGTAGGCCGGAAAGCCCACGCCGAGCAGCAGCGCCATGTCGAGCTCGGCCGGCGTGGCGACCACGCCGTCTTCGAGCGCGTGCGCGGCCTCGACGACCATCGGCAGCATCATGCGTTCGACGATCTCCGTGTCCGCGAAGTCGCGCCGCCCTTGCGGCTGCAGCGTGGCGACCAGCGCATGCGCCTCGGGCGCGGCCGACTTGCGCGGGCGGCCCGTGGGGTCGTTCTCGTAGCGGTAGAAGCCCGCGCCGTTCTTCTGGCCATAGCGCTTGTTCGCCACCATGAGCTTCACGGCGTTGCGCTCCAGGGCCGGCATGCGCTGCGGGTAGCCCGCGGCGATCACGTCGCCCACGTGCGCGCCCACGTCCATGCCCACCACGTCCTGCAGGTAGGCCGGGCCCATGGGCCAGCCGAAGGCTTCCATCGCGCGGTCGACCGCCTCGAAGTCGGCGCCATCGGCCACCAGCTGCACGAAGGCGTTGATGTACGGCGTGAGGATGCGGTTGACCAGGAAGCCCGGGCAGTCCTTCACCACGATGGGCGTCTTGCCCATGGCCACGGCATAGCCCACGGCGGTGGACACGGCGGCATTGCTGGTCTTCGCGCCCTGGATCACTTCCACCAGCTGCATCACCGGCACGGGGTTGAAGAAGTGCATGCCGACAAAATCTTCGGGCCGCGCAAGCGGCTGGGCAATGTCGTCGATGCGCAGGCTCGAGGTGTTCGAGGCGATCACGGTGCCGGGCTTCACGCTACCTTCCAGCGCCGCGAGCACCTTGCGCTTGACCTCGAGGTTCTCGACCACGGCCTCGACCACGCAGTCCACGCTGTCGAAGCCGGCCTCGTCGAGCTGCGGCACGATCGACGCCCGGATGGCATCGGCCTTGGCCTGCGCGAGCCGACCGTTCTTCACCTGCTTGGCGAGCTGCTTGCCGGCCTCGGCCATGCCCAGGTCGAGCTGCGGCTGCGCGATGTCCTTCATGCGCACCGGCGTGCCGCGCAGCGCGCTGGTGTAGGCGATGCCACCACCCATGATGCCGGCGCCGAGCACGGCCGCCTGCTTCACCTGACGGCCTTCGCGCGCGTGGCGCTTGTAGAGCTTCTTGAGCGCCTGGTCGTTGAGAAAGGCCTGCACCAGCGAGGCGGCGGCCTGCGTCTTCGCGACGCGGCCGAAGGCGGCCGACTCGAGGTCGAGCGCGCCTGCGCGGTCGCGGCCGGCGGCCTCGGCCATCATTTCGAGCGCGATGATTGCTGCGGGCTGGTGCTTGCCGCTGCGCGCCGCCACCTGCGTGCGCGCGGTCTCGACCAGCGCACCGGCCTCTTGCTTCGACAGCGCCAGCGGCGCGCGCTTGCGTTGCTGCGCCGCTCGCCAGTCGATCTCGCCGCGCACCGCACGTTGCAGCAGCGCGAGCGCACGGTCGCGCAGGGCCTCGGGCGCGGCGACCTCGTCGGTTACGCCCGCGGCCAGCGCAGCCGGCGCCTTGGCCGGCTTGCCGCTCGCCACCCAGTCGATGGCCGTGGCCAGGCCGGCCAGGCGCGACAGCCGCACCGTACCGCCGAAGCCGGGGAACAGCCCGAGCTTCACCTCGGGCACGCCGACCTGGGCCGTGTCGGCCATCACGCGCAGCGGCGCGAGCATCGCCAGCTCCAGCCCGCCGCCGAGCGCGAAGCCGTTGATGGCGACCACGCTGGGTACCTTCAGGTCTTCGAAGGCGTTGAACAGCTCGTTGCTGGCGCGCACGCCGCGCGCGATGTCGGCCTCGGCCTGCTGGAAGGTGGCACCGAACTCGGTGATGTCGGCGCCGACGATGAACACGTCTTTCGCGCTCGTCACCAGCACGCCGCGCACATCGGGCGAGGCCGCGATGCGTTCGGTGGCCTGGCGGAACTCGTCGACGGTGCGTGCGTCGAGCTTGTTGATGGCCTCGCCGCGCCGGTCGAAGCGCAGCTCCACCAGCCCGTCCTGCAACGGCAGGACTTCGATACTTTCGCCTTGGAACAAAGGGGGTCTCCTCGCGGCCGGCGACGCGCCAGCCTGTGGGAAAAAGTTTAGGGACGCGCCCTGCGCGCAGGCATCGTCCGAAGCGACGATTACAGGCGGCCGCGCGCCTGCAGGTAGTCGCGCACCGCCTCGGCGGCGGGGTCGCCGACCACGGCGAACTCGTCGGTGAAGAAGATCGGCGAGGCGGCCAGGTCGATGAAGCGGCGCTCGTCCGCGAGCAGCTCGGCGCTCGCGCGGCGGGCTTCCTCGCGCCGTGCGCCGGTGCGCGCCTCGAGGCTGTCCCACCACAGCTCGGCCACGCCGTCGAAGGGCGCGGGGCTGCCGCGCGGCACGGCCAGCGGCTGCACGAGTGCATCGTCGAGCGTGTGCGACTGCATGTAGCGGCGCAGGCCGAGCACCTCGGCACGTTCGGCAACGAGCGGTGCATGCACGTGGCGCCAGTGGTGCTGGAACTGCGCGCGGTCCAGGTGCGGCAAGCGCCGCAGGCAGAAGACGAGCTTGATCATCGACGCACCCGGATCAGCCCTTCCTGCGCGACCGACGCCACGAGCCGGCCGGCGCGGTCGAACAGCGCGCCACGGCAAAAGCCCCGCGCATGCTCGGCCGAGGGCGAGTCGGCGTCGTACAGCAGCCAGTCGTCGCAGCGAAAGTCGCGGTGGAACCACATCGCGTGGTCCAGGCTCACGCCCTGCACGCCGGGTTGCTGAAACGCCAGGCCGTGCGGCTGCATCGCCACGCCCATGAAGCTGTAGTCGGAGGCATAGGCCAGCATGGCCTGGTGCAGCAGCGGGTCGTCGGGCAGCGCGTCGGCGGTGCGCAGCCAGAGCTGGCTCTGCGGCGGGCGCGGGCCGGCCGTCACGGGGTCGCGCGGATCGACGTAGCGGAACTCGATGGGCCCCTCGACGCGCACGCGAGGGCCGGCGCGGGGCGTGAGGTCTTCGGGCGGCGGCGCCTCGGGCATGGCGCACTGGTGCGACACGCCCTCCTCGCGCCGGTGGAACGAGGCCGACATGTGGAAGATCGGCTCGCCATGCTGGATGGCGACCACGCGCCGCGTGGTGAAGCTCGCGCCGTCGCGGATGCGGTCGACGTCGTAGACGATGGGCGCGGCCTTGTCGCCCGCGCGCAGGAAGTAGCCGTGCAGCGAATGCGCCGCATGCCCGTCGAACGTGCGGGCTGCCGCCATCAGCGCCTGCCCGAGCACCTGGCCGCCGAAGACGGCGGGCGCGCCGATGTCGGTGCTGGTGCCGCGAAAAAGATTCTTCTCGAGCTGTTCGAGTTGCAGCTGCGCGACCAGCGACTGCAGCGCTTGCGCACGGCCTGGGCTCACGCGGCGTGCTCCACGGGATAGAACAGCGCGTTCGATTGCGCGCGCTGGCGCAACGCAGCCGTGGGCTTGAAGCGATCGCCGTGACGCTGCGCGAGTGCATCGCAACGCGCAACGAAAGCCGCGAGGCCGACGGTCTCGATGTACGAGAGCGTGCCGCCGGTCCAGTCGGGGTAGCCCAGTGCGAGGACGGCGCCGAGGTCGGCTTCGACCGGCTGCTTCAGAACGCCTTCTTCGAGGCAGCGCACCGCTTCGAGGGCGAGCAGCGACAGCAGGCGTTCGCCGACGGCGCGTGCGTCGGGTTGCGGTGTGGCAGTCTGTGTCGCCGCGGCTTCAGCGGCTAGCGGACTCTCGCCCAGCCCGGCCTGCCGCGTGGCGTTCGCGATGAGCGCAGGCGACACGCCTTCACTCAACAGCGCCGCACCTTCACTGCGGTACAGCTGCCGCAACCGTTCGACATACGCAACGTTGACCGCACTCAAGTCGCCCTTGCGCCGCAGCGCCGCGCCCCGGTTCACGAACAGCGTGCGCATCAGGTTGCGCGCCACCGGGCCGGCCAACAAGGGGCCGAAGCACTGCACCTCGACCGCCAGGCCCGCGTCCATCGGCAGCTGCGTGCCTTCGTACACGGCCGACAGGATGGCCAGCGGCGCCGGCAGGTTGTCGTGCGTGTCGCGCCGCACCTGCGCCAGCGTGGCGCCGAAGCTCGCGCCCGCGTGCGGTGCGAGCGCGCCCGCGCCGCCCGGCACCTGGAAGCCCTTCACGTCCCACGGCTGCTGGCCGGCGTCGGGATGGTCGAGCACCCAGCGACGGGCCACGGCCACGAGCTGGTCGGCCGGCGCGAGCGCATCGACCATGCCCAGCGCCTGCGCCTCGGCCGGCGCCACATGCCGGCCCGACAGCAGCAGCGGCAGCGCGCGCGCAATGCCGACGAGGCGCGGCAGCCGCTGCGTGCCACCGCCCACGGGCAGCAGGCCGACCGTGACCTCGGGCAGCCCGACCACCGCGCGCGGCTCGTCGAGCAGCACGCGGTAATGGCAGGCCAGCGCGAGCTCGAAACCACCGCCCAGCGCCACGCCGTTGATGGCCGCCGCCACGGGCTTGCCGCAGCGCTCCAGCTCTCGCAGCGCGCGCCCGCCGGGCGCGATCGCCTCGATGGCCTCGGCCGCGCCACCGCCCGTGGCGTGAAAACCCACGAGGTCCTTCAGGTCGGCCCCGGCCATGAAGCCGCTGGCCTTGCCCGAGGTGATGACGGCGCCGCGCACGTCGGCGCGCTGCGCGATCTGCGCCACGGCCTCGCGCAGGTCGGCCGTGAAGCCGGGCGTGAACACGTTCATCGGCCGCTCGGGCACGTCGAGGGTGAGGAGCGCGACGCCGTCGGCATCGACCTCGAATCGGATGTGGGAAGGCATAGGAAAAAAGGAAAGAGAAGATGTGCGGCTCAGACGCGCTCGATCACCAGCGCGGTCGACTGCCCCGCCGCGGCGCACAGCGTGACCAGGCCCAGGCGCGCGTCGCGCCGCTCCAGCTCATCGAGCAGCGTGCCCGTGAGGATCGCGCCGGTCGCGCCCAGCGGGTGGCCCAGCGCGATGGCGCCGCCGTTCACGTTGATGCGCGCGGGGTCGATGTCGAAATGGCGCGCATAGCGCATCGGCACCACCGAGAAGGCTTCGTTCACTTCGAACAGGTCGATGTCGCCGATGCTCAGGCCGCAGCGCGCCAGAAGGCGTTCGGTGGCGGGCATCGGGCCGCCCAGGCTCAGCAGCGGCTCGTCGGCGCACGAGGCGCTGCCGACGATGCGCGCGCGCGGCTTCAATCCGTTGCGCGTGCCGTAGTCGCGGTTGCCCAGCAGCGCCGCGCAGGCGCCGTCGACGATGCCGCTCGAATTGCCGCCCGTGTGGATCGGCGCGATGTGCGACAGCTGCGGGTAGCGCTGCAGCAGGATGGCTTCGTAGCCCTGCGCCGCCACGCCGGCGAAGGCGGGCTTGAGCTTGGCGAGGTCGGCCATCGTGGTGCCGGGGCGGTTGGCCTCGTCTTTCGCGAGCACGGTGCGGCCGAGCCGGTCGCGCACGGGCACGAGCGAGCGGTCGAAGCGGCCCTCGGCCTGCGCCACGGCGGCGCGGCGCTGGCTTTCCACGGCGTAGGCATCGACCGCCTCGCGGTCCACGCCGTCGAGCATGGCCATGAGGTCGGCCGCCACGCCGTTGGGGATGTAGGGGTAGCGCTGGCCCACGGCGGGGTCGGTGTAGACCGCGCCGCCGTCGCTGCCGATGGTCACGCGCGACATCGACTCCACGCCGCCGCCGATCACCGCGTCGGCCTGGCCCGAGGCCACGAGGCCGAAGCCCATCTTCAGCGTGTCGAGCGCCGAGGTGCAGAAGCGGTTGAGCTGGAAGCCCACCACGCTGTCGCCGTAGCCCGCCGACAGCAGCGCGACGCGCGCGATGTCGGCGCCCTGCTCGCCCACCGGCATCACCACGCCCAGGCCCACGTCCTCGATCTGCGCGGGGTCGAGTGCATGGCGTTCGCGCAGCGCCTGCAGCACCTGCGTGGCCAGCTGCACCGGCGTGATGGGGTGCAGCGCACCGTCGGCGCGGCCCTTGCCGCGCGGCGTGCGCACGTGGTCGTAGATGAAAACGTCGTCGGTCATGGGCAGGGCGCCGCCCGGGTGCGCAAGGCCACCGGATGCAGGGGAATTCAGTTTGTCTGCGGCCAGTTTAGGAAGCAGAATCGGTTGCCGGAATCGTCGGAAGCGACGGAATTTCCAGGCACTCACTCCCCCTTCGCGATGCCTGCTCCAGCCCCCGTTCCCCCTTCTTCGCTCCGGATTCTCGAGACCAAGCTGAACCCGCCGGCCTTCGTGGCCACGCAGGTGCCGCGCACCGCCATCAGCGAAGAAATCGCGGCCGCGACCGTCAAGCTCGTGCTGGTGCGCGCGCCCGCCGGCTTCGGCAAGACCACCGCCATGGCGCAGATCCGCGAGCGCATGGACGCACAGGGCATCGCCACCGCATGGCTCACGCTCGACCGCGCCGACAACGACGTGTCGCGCTTTCTCAACTGCCTGGCCGAGGCCGTGCAGCGCATCGGCGTGGACGAGCCCGCAAGCCACGCGCCCTTCGACGCCGTGGCCGCGCTGGCCGCGCACGACTCGCCCTTCACGCTCTTCCTGGACGACTTCGAGGTGGTGCAGGAGCCCGCCGTGCTGGGCCTCGTGCGCGAGCTGGTGGAGCACCTGCCGCGGCGCGGGCAGATCGTGATCGGCTCGCGCAGCCTGCCCGACCTCGGGCTGGGCCGGCTGCGCGCGCGCGGCCAGCTCATCGAGATCGACACCGACCGCCTGCGCTTCTCGCTGGAAGAAACCAGCGCCTTCATCGGCCTGCGCCAGGCGCATGCGCCGCACGCCGCCGCGCAGCCGCCGCAGGCGCTGCCGGCCGACCTGCTCTCGCAGCTGCACCGCAAGACCGAAGGCTGGGTGGCGGCCATCTGGCTGGCGTCGATGGCGCTGGAGCGGCACGGCATCGAGACCGGCTTCATCGAGCGTTTTTCGGGCTCCGACCGCGCCGTGGCCGACTACCTGGCCGAAGACGTGCTCGCGCACCAGCCGCCCGAGATCCACGACTTTCTGCTGCGCACCAGCATCCTGCGCCAGCTCGACGCCTCGGTGTGCCAGGCGCTCAACCCGCGCGGCGACAGCGCCGTCATCCTGGAGCAGCTGGCCGCCGCCAACCTGTTCCTCACGCCCGTGAGCGGCGATGCCGGCGGCGAGGTGCGCGCGTGGCGCTACCACAGCCTCTTTGCCGACTTCCTGCGCGCGCAGCTGGCGCGCGAGCGGCCCGGCGAACTCGCGCGGCTGCACCTCGCGGCTTCGGGCTGGTACGAGTCGCACGGCCGGCCCGTGCCCGCCATCGACCACGCCATCGAAGGCGGCGACCATCCGCACGCGCTCACGCTGCTCGACAGCTACGCCGAGCAGTTCCTCGAGCAGGGGCGCATGCGCATGCTGGCGCGCTGGTTCTCGGCGATTCCCGAGCACCAGCTGCGCGAGCACCCGTTCCTGCAGCTCATCGCGCTGTGGGCCACCTGCTTCACGCACGGGCCGTGGGACGCCATGCGGCTGCTCGAGCAGTCGGGCTGCCTCGACAGCCCCATTCCCGAGGTGCGCGCCAACGCCCACACGCTCATTCCGCTGCTGCTGGCCATGGAAGACCAGCACGATGCCGCGTATGAAGCCGGCCGCGAAAGCCTCGCGCGCCTGCCCACCGGCCTCGCCTTTGCCGAGGGCGTGCTGCTCAACGCCATGGCCCACATCCTCGCGGTGCGCGGCGACCAGCGCGAGGCGCAGCGCCTGCTCGAGGCCGCGCGGCGCGAGCAGGGCAACAGCACCTTCAACCGCATGTACACCGAGTCGCTGGCGGGCCTGTTCGACCTCACCGAAGGCCGGCTGCGCCAGGCCACCGCGCGGCTGCGCATGGCGGTCGACTCCACGCATGCCGTGTCGTACAACCACAGCCACGGCAATGCCTGGGCCGGCGTGCTGTACGCGGGCGCCGTGTACGAGACCAACCAGCTGGTGCAGGCCGAGCACCTGCTGAACGTGTACCTGCCGCTGGCGCGCGACGTGGGCCTGCCCGACCACATGATCCTGAGCCACGTCATGCGCTCGCGCATCGCGTTCCACGCGGGCGACATCGACGCCGCGTTCCAGGCGCTCACCGAACTCGAATACCTGGGCCACCACCGCCAGCTGCCGCGCGTGGTCGCGGGCGCCAAGCTGGAGCGCGCCCACATGCTGCTGCTGCAGGGCAACGGCCCCGCCTCGCGCGACGAGCTGCAGCGCGCCGACGACCCCGAGCTGTGGGAGCGCGAGCGCCGCCAGCGCCTGCCCGCGCACGACCTCGACTACCTCGCGCTCGCGCGGGCGCGCTGGGACATCGCCTTCGGCGACGCGCGCGCGGCCCTCACCGTGCTCGACGCCGAGTTGCACGCCGCCGTCGCCGCCAACCGCAACCGCCGCGCCCTCAAGCTGCGCGTGCTGCGTGCGCTGGCGCTGCAGCGCGCGGGCGATCTCGCCACCGCCATCGAAGAGATCGGTGCCGTGCTGCAGGCCGCGAGCCAGGAAGGCTTCGTGCGGCTGATCCTCGACGAAGGCCCGGCCGTGGGCACGCTGGTGCACCGCTATGCCGCCGCCATGCAGCAAGAAGCGGGTGCCGTGGCGCCCGTGCTGCGCAGCGACCCGATCCTGGCCGACTACCTGCAGCGGCTGCTGCAGGTGCTGGGCCCGCCGCCCTCGCCGATCGACGCCGAGGCGCCCTCGGGCGACGCCACCAAGGAGCCACTCACGCGCAAGGAGATCCGCGTGCTGCAACTCCTGGCCGAGGGCTACTCGAACAACGCCATGGGCGAGAAGCTGTTCGTGTCCGAGAGCACGGTGCGCACGCACCTGCGCAACATCCACATGAAGCTGGGCGCCAAGCGGCGCACGGAGGCGGTGGCGATTGCGCGCAAGCTCGGCGTGATCCGCTAGCCTCCCAAAAAAAAGGCCCGCCCGCCGATGCACGGCAGACGGGCCCAAACCCTCGCCTTTCGTCAGAACGACACGTTCAGATTCGCCTTCACCGACTGGTCGCGCGCCTTGCCGCCAAACTGCCCGCCATACGACACGCCGAAGGTCGCGCGCGGCGAGAACGCGAAGTCCAGGCCCAGCTGCAGCACCGCCGCGTTCTTCGCCACCGCGACGCCCGCGATGTCCGAGAAGCCGGTGGCGCCCGGCAATGCGACGCTGGTGAAGGGCGTCAGGTCGCCGTAGGCGCGGCGCCAGCCGACCATGCCCTTGAGCGTGGCGTCGACGTTGCCCAGGCGCACCGCGGTCGATGCGCGCAGGCCCAGCGTCGACAACCCCACGTTCGCGCTGCCGCTGCGCACCTGCAGCGCCGCCCATGTGCCGCGCTCCGAGAACGCGTCGGTGTGCAGCGTGACGTGCGCGAGGTTGGCGAAGGGCTCCAGCGCCACGTCGCCGGCGGCCAGGCTGTAGCCCACTTCGCCGAAGACCTGCGTGCTCGATGCGTCGTGGTGGCTCTTGAGCGAATCCGCCAGGCCCGCCACGCGCGCCTGGCGCGTGGTGTCCACGTCGTGCCGCGCATAGGCCGCGCCGGCGCGCAGGGCCCACGCACCGAGCGTGGTGCCGCCGTACAGGCCCAGGTGGTAGCTGGTGGCATCGCCCGAGGACGAACGCGCGTCCACATCGAACTTGCTGCGGCTGTAGCCGCCGGTCACGCCCAAGCGCCCGTTGTCGCCCACGCGCGCGTCGCCGCCCATCAGCAGGCCGTCGACCGAACGATCGAGCCGCGCGGCGTTGCCGTCGCCGCGCGCACGGCCGGTCGAGTGCAGGGCCTGACTCCAGAAGACCGTCTCGCCCGTGGTCGGGGCGGCCATGTGCGACTGGCCGGCGCCGTCGTTGATCTTGACCGGCGCCGTGGACGCGCCCGCCGTGCCGGCCGATGCGCGCAGGCGCTCCAGCGCGGCCTCGCGCACGAAGCGGCTGTCTTCGATGAGCGCGGTCTTCGCGGAGGCATGCACTTCGCCCGACAGGCTGTCGAAGGCCGCGCGCGCGGCCGGTGCGCTCTCCAGCTGCAGCGCGGCCGCCAGCGCCGGGCTCCATGCGGCGGCGCCATCGAGGTTCGCCCCTATCGCGCGCTGGTTGCCCGACTGCGCGACCGACGCGAACGACACGCTGTTGCGCATGGCTTCCGTGTAGACCTGCGTCGCGGTGTAGCCCAGCTTCGGCGAGAGGAAGAGGTAGTCCTTGGCCACGCTGAAGTCGGCGAAGGTGCCGCTCACGCCGCCCTCGGCGTTCAGCAGCGTGTAGCGCGCGCCCAGAACGTAGCCGCCGAGCACGCGCACCGTGCCGCCTTCGAGCGTGGCCTGCCCGCTGACGTCGAGCCGGTCGGCCTGCGCGTCGGTGCCGCTCAGTTCGGCTTCGAAGGTCGCGCCCGGCGCGAAGCGTGCGTTGCCGGCCACGTGCAGCGTGCCGATGGAGTTGCCCGGCGCCACGACACCGCCGGTGGCGATGGTGGTGCTGCCGACCGTGCCGGTGCCCTGCAGGCGCCCGCCCGACAACACGGCCATCTCGCCGCCCAGCGTGCCGTTCACCGACAACATGCCCTGCGCCACCGAGGTCTTGCCCGTGAAGGCACCGGAGTCGCCGGTGAGCTCGAAGCGGCCCGCGCCCGCCTTGACGAGGCCGCCGCTGCCGCTGAAGCGGCCCGCGAACTGCGTCGAACGGTCGTTGCCGCCGGTGGTCAGCGTGCCGGTGCCCACGGCGACGTCGCCCGCGCCGGCCAGCGAGCCGATGGTGGCGTCGAAGCCGTTGAGGTCGAGCCTGGCCTTGCCGGCCACCGTGAACGCACTGGCGCGCGACAGGCCGGTGGCTGAGCCCGCACGCAGCGTGCCGCCCTGCACCCAGGTCGCGCCGGCGTAGCTGTTGGCACCGCTCAAGGTGGTGACGCCTTCGCCGGTCGTGCCGCCCGTGGTGCGCAGGTCGCCCGCGCCGGTGATGTTGTAGGTGAAGTCGTAGGCATCGCTTCGGTCGATGGCGAAGCTGGCACCCGCGTCGATGGCCACGTGGCTGGTGATGGAACCGGTGGTACCGCCCTCGCCCAGCGCGAGCTCGCCGGCCTGGACGTGAGTGTCGCCCGAGTAGGTGTTGGTGCCCGTGAGCACCAGCCGCCCGGCACCGGCCTTCACGAGGCTGCCGCGGTAGTCTTCGTCGGTCTTGCTGCGCAGGTGGGTCAGGCGCTCCCCGTCGGGCACGGCTTCGGCCACCATGGCTTTGATGAGCGCAGCAACGTCGAGGGGCGTCCTCAAGGTTTTTTCCAGAACATCCCACAGGGGCGATCCTGGCTTGTGGATCTGAAGAATGAGCTCGACTTCTTTTACCTCTCTCGCCGCGATCGGATTGGCCTGCGCGGCGGCCAGCGCATCCGCGCGATCGCGGCCGGAAAACACAGCGTCGACATAGGCACTGAACAGCGCTTGGGCCGCGTCGGCCGCCGGCTTGAGGCTTTCCTCCGTGGCCGGCCCTCCATTGGCGCTCAGGCGCGCAATCTCTGTCGCCTCTTCCCTCTTGCGTTGAATCAGACCCGCTTCGGAGATGTCATTGCGCCATGTGTCCGATGTGCCGCCCGGCATTTCGATCACGGTGCGCTTGAGCAGCTGGCCCGGCCCCTTCATGGCATTCTCGAGGTTGATGAGGCCCCAGCCGATCACGGCGTCGGGCGCGGCCTGGCGCGTGCCGTCGAGCTTCGTGGCCGTGGTGAGCAGCACCTGCAGGGCCTGCTCGTTGTTCATGTACGGATATCGCTCCATGATGATGCCCAGGGCCCCTGTGGCATGCGGCGCGGCCATCGAGGTGCCGGAGTAGGTGCCATAAGCGCCATCGAACACCGTGCTCGTGACGCCGCCCCCGGGGGCTGCCACACACCAGTATTTGGCAATACCGCACTTGTTGAACAACTGACCGTAGCCATCCTTTGTCTTCTCGAGCGCAGTCACCGTCAACCAGTGCCCCTCTGCATCAGGCCGGAAGTACGGCAGCGCGCCGCGTGCCGCCGGGTTGGCCGACCCCTGATTGTCTGAAACAAACACCTGGATGACTCCTTCCCTGCCGTCGGCTGTCATCTTCGTGGCATCGATAGCGGCATCGAGCCAGGAAGGCGCCTTCAGGAACTTGAAATAGTCGGTCTGCACGCTCTTCAGCGTATTGAAACTCGCAAGGAAGGATGGATTGCCCCAGCTGTTGTTGATGGCACGGACGCCAGCGTCGCGCATGCCCTGGTAGAGGTTGCGGAAGTTCTCGGTCGTGGCGTGGGAGTAGCTGTCCGGACTCAGTCCGGGCTCCGAACGCAGCGCATCGGGCGCATTGGTATTGCCCACGACGACGTTGGCATTGAATGCCACGCCGTGCATGTTGCCGGCAACGTTCTGGCCGTCCCGGCTGGCGCCTACCGTGCCGGACACATGGGTGCCATGAAAACCGTTGCCCACGTTGTTGCTGTTCAGCACGGAACCATCCGCCGCGAACTGGCTGTAGGCCCCATTGGACGTCGCGGTCACCAGCGCCGTGAAGCGCGTGAGCGGCAGCTCGCGCGTGTGGCGCACGTCGAAGCCCGAATCGATGACGCCCAGCTTCACGCCCTTGCCGGTGAAGCCCGCCGCATAGGCGTACTCGGTCTTCATCGCCCCGAGCCCCCAGTCGGACAGGAACTCGGCGGTGCGCCAGCTGGCCGGGTTGCCGATCATGCCGGGGTCGCCCGGATAGGCCTGCGCACCGGCCGCAGAGGCCAGCATCGAACCCAGCACGCACACGGCGGCGCGGGCCACGGCCCTGCGCTTGAACTTCGGTGATCTCGTCATGACGGAACGAACCCTCTCTGTCTTGGAATGGAATGAAAAGACCGTTGCCCCGCCGGTGAAGCCACGTCGTGAAGACGTCGCGCACGGGCCGGTTAACGGTCGTTAAATTCTGGAAAGAGGGGTCGTTCTTTGTGATCTCGTCGGGGCTTGTTCCGATACTTTGGAATCCTGACGCTGAAGTTTTTCCCTAGGTTGCGGCGCTTCAGGCCGCCAGCCGCTGCCGCTTGTCCTGCGCGTCGCGCCCCGCGATGTGCTCGCGCGCCCGCTTCCAGTCTTCGTCCTGCCACTGCGACATGCGCGAGAAATTCCCGCCCGTGGCCTGGAACTGCGCGCCGTCGATGGCGATGGTCTGGCCGTTGACGTACTCCGAGCCCGGGCCGAGCAGGTAGGCCGCGAGGTTGGCCAGCTCGGGCATGCGGCCGTTGCGCTCCATCGGGTTGCGCTCGGCCTTGTGCTCGCCGCCGCCGGGGTTCAGCCGCGCGCTCATGCCCTCGGTGGGGAACAGGCCCGGCGCGATGGCGTTGAAGCGGATGCCGCGCCCGGCCCACTCGACCGCGAGCGACTGCGTCATGGCATGCAGCCCGGCCTTCGACATGGCCGAGGGCACGGTGAAGGGCGAGCCGTTCCACACCCAGGTCGTGAGGATCGACAGCACCGACGCGGCCTTGCCTTCGGCCAGCCAGCGCTTGCCGCATTCGAGCGTCATGCAGAAGCTGCCGCGAAAGACGATGCTCGAGATGGCGTCGAAGGCGCGCGGCGACAGGTCTTCGGTGCGGCTCACGAAGTTGCCCGCGGCGTTGTTGACGAGGCCGTCGAGCGCACCGCCGTCGGCCCAGATTTCATCGAGCATCTCGGTGATCTGCGTGTCGTGGCGGATGTCGCAGGTCTTGGGCGTCACGCGGCCGCCGTGCAGGTGCATCAGCTCAGCGGCGGTTTCTTCGAGCACGGGCGCGCGGCGCCCGCAGATGTAGACGTGGGCGCCGAGCAGCAGCAGCGCCTCGCTCATCACGCGGCCCAGGCCGCTGCCGCCGCCGGTCACGAGGTAGCGGCGACCGGCCAGCAGGCCGGGCTTGAACATCAGGTCGTCGAGGGTCATGAAAATCCTTGTGTGCGGTCCGTTGGAATTCGGAATGAAGCTCAGCGCCCCGTGTAGACGGGCGCGCGCTTCTCGAGGAAGGCGCTCATGCCTTCGCGGAAATCGCGGGTCTGGGTGCACAGCACCTGGTTGCGGTCTTCCATGGCGACGACCGCCTCCATGCTGCCGGCGTCCACGGCAATGCCGAGCGCCTCCTTGGTCAGGCGCAGCGCCACGGGCGTGGCGTTGAGCATGTCGTCGGCCAGCGCCTGCGCCTCGGCCTGCAGCGCGGGCAGCGCGTCGACGCGGCTCACGAGGCCCAGTGCGTAAGCACGCTGCGCGTCCATGAAGCGGCCAGTGAGCATGTACTCGGCCGCGACCGAGCTCCCGACCATGCGCGGCAGGAAGTAGCTCACGCCCACGTCGCAGGCCGACAGGCCGATGCGGATGAAGGCGGCGTTCATGCGCGCGTCGGGCGTGGCCAGGCGCACGTCCGACGCCAGCGCGAGCGCAAAGCCGCCGCCGCTGGCCGCGCCCTGCACCACGCTGACGATGGGCTGCGGGCAGCGCCGCATGGCCAGCATGATGTCGCGGATGCCCTTCTGCTGTTCGAGCATGTCGGCCACGCCGAGGTCTTCGCCGCCCACCTGCTCCTTCAGGTCGAGCCCGGCGCAGAAGGCGCGGCCCGCGCCCTGCAGCACGACCACGCGCTCGGGGCTGCGCGCGTTCAGGCCTTCAAAGTACGCGCGCAGCGCGCGCACCAGCACCGGGTCGAGCGCATTCAGGCGCTCGGGGCGGTTCAGCGTGAGCCAGGCGACCTCGCCGCGCCGCTCGACCTGCAGCACCTCGTTCATCGCCGTCACAGCGCGCGCGAGATCACTTCTTTCATGATCTCGTTGGTGCCGCCGTAGATGCGCTGCACGCGCCCGTCGGCGTACATGCGCGCGACCATGTACTCGGTCATGAAGCCGTAGCCGCCAAAGAGCTGCAGGCATTCGTCGACCACGCGGCCCTGCGTCTCGGAGGCCCAGAGCTTGGCCATGGAGGCGGTGGCGGTGTCGAGCCGGCCGGCCACGAGGTCTTCCACGCAGCGGTCGATGAAGGCGCGGCCGACCTTGATCTGCGTGGCGATCTCGGCCAGCTTGAACTTGGTGTTCTGGAACTCGGCGATCGGCTTGCCGAAGGCCTTGCGGTCGCGCACGTAGTCGAGCGTGGCCTGGTAGGCGCCTTCCATGGTGGCCAGCGCGTTCACGCCGATGATGGTGCGCTCGTACGGCAGGTCGCTCATGAGCTGGAAGAAGCCCTGTCCTTCCTGGCCGCCGAGCAGCGCGTCGGCCGGCACGTGCACGTCGTCGAAGAAGAGCTCCGAGGTGTCCTGCGCCTTCATGCCGATCTTGTCGAGCACGCGGCCCACGCGGTAGCCCTCGCAGCCCTCGGTCTCGACGATGAGGATGGAGGTGCCCTTGGCGCCCTGCGTCGGGTCGGTCTTGGCCACGACCAGCACCACGCCCGCGAGAAAGCCGTTGGTGATGAAGGTCTTGGAGCCACGGATGCGGTAGCTGCCGTCGGGCTGCTTCTCGGCGCGCGTGCGCACGCCCTGCAGGTCGGAGCCGGCGCCGGGCTCGGTCATGGCGATGGCGCCGACCAGCTCGCCGCGCGCCATGCGCGGCAGGTAGCGTTGCTTCTGTTCCTCGGTGCCGTGGTTCAGGAAGTAGTGCGCCACGATGGTGTGCACCGAGCTGGCCATGCCGCTCAGTGCGCGGCGCGCCTTCTCTTCATAGAACACGGCCTCGTGGCGGAAGTCGCCGCCCGCGCCGCCGTAGGCCTCGGGGATGTCGGAACACAGCAGGCCGAGCGCGCCGGCCTTGCGCCACACCTCGTGGCCGACGTGGCCGCGCTTGCGCGCCTCTTCGTCGTGCGGCACGACTTCGGTCTCGACGAAACGCACGACGTTGTCGCGGTACAGCTCCAGTTCTTCGTCGCTCCACGAGCGGCGGAAATCGATGGGCATGGGGAGGTCCTTCAGTGTCTTGAAATGGGGGAATGGGGGTCAACCCACGCGGCGCTCTTTACCCGCCCAGAAGGGCTCGCGCAGCTGGAACTTCTGCAGCTTGCCGGCGGCCGACAGCGGCAGCGCCTCGCGGAACTCCACGCTGCGCGGGCACTTGTAGTTGGCGATCTGGTCGCGGCAATGCGCGATGACATCGTCGGCCGTGAGCGGCATGCCTTCGCGCAACACGATCACGGCATGCACGCGCTCGCCCCACTTGTCGTCGGGCACGCCGATGACGGCCGACATCAGCACCTGCGGCATCTGGGCGATGGCGTTCTCGACCTCGGCCGAGTACACGTTCTCGCCGCCGCTCACGATCATGTCCTTCATGCGGTCGACCACGAACAGCAGGCCGTGCTCGTCCATGTAGCCGCCGTCGCCGGTGTGCATCCAGCCACCGCGCAGCGCGGCCTCGGTCTCGGCGGGCTTGTTCCAGTAGCCCTTCATGACCATCGGGCCGCGCGCGACGATCTCGCCGACCTGGCCGGGGGGCAGCTCGTTGTCTTCGCCGTCGACGATGCGGATCTCGGCCACGGGCACCGGCGTGCCGGCCGCGCGCAGCAGGCGGTTGCGGTCGGGCCCGGGCAGGTGGAAGTGCGGCATCAGCACGGCCACAGTGGGCGACAGCTCGGTCATGCCGTAGGCCTGCGAGAAGCTCGTGGCGGGCAGCGCGGCCATGGCCTGCTCGAGCAGCGCCACGTCGATGGGCGCGGCGCCGTACAGCAGCATCTGCAGGCTCGACAGGTCGAACTCGGCGAAGCGCGGGTGCTCGATCACACGCTTGATCATGGTGGGCACCAGGAACATCTCGGTGGCGCGCGCGGCCTGGATGGCCTGCAGGATCGCCACCTCATCGAACATCGGCACCACGTGCTGGGGCACCAGCCGCAGGATGCTCTGCAGCGACAGCCCGCAGCCGGCCACGTGGAACATGGGCACGGCGATGACCACGGCGGCGTTGCGCGTCTCGCGCGGCACCGCGGCCACCGAGCTCAGCGCGTTGATGTAGAGGCTGCCGTGCGTGAGCATCACACCCTTGGGCCGGCCGGTGGTGCCGCCGGTGTACATGATGGCGGCCAGCTCGTCGGCGCTGTGCGGCGCGTCGTCGATGGGCTGCGCGTCGGCCAGCAGCGCCTCGTAGCCGACCATGCCCTCGGGCACAGGACCGTCGCCGCAGTACACCACGGTGCGCAGCGAGGTCGAGAGCTTGCGCAGCTCGCCGGCCATGGGCGCGAACAGGTCGTCCACCAGCAGGATGCGCGTGTCGCAGTCGTCCAGCGAGTAGGCGACCTCCTTCGGGTTCCAGCGGATGTTCACCGGGTTGATGACGCCGCCGCCCCACCAGGTGCCGAAGAAGAACTCGACGAAGCGGTGCGAGTTGAGGCTCATCATGCCGACGCGGTCGCCGCGCGCCATGCCGAGCTGCTGCAGCACGGCGCCCAGGCGCGCCACGCGGTCGGTGAGGATCGCGAAGTCCAGGCGGTGGTTGCCGCAGACCACGGCGGTCTCGCGGGCCTTCTCGCGGCGGCCCTTGTGCAGGGGCTGGGTGAGGAACATGGTGTCGTCTCCTTGGTGGTTTTTTTCGTCAGGCAACCCGGCGTGCGTGGCCGGCCCAGTGCGGCTCACGCAGGCGGTACTTCATGACCTTGCCGGCGCCCGAGATCGGCAGTGCGTCGACGAACGCGACGCTGCGCGGGCACTTGTAGCCAGCGATCAGTGCGCGGCAGTGGGCGATGAGCGCCTCGGCATCGGCCTCGACATCGGTGTTGGGCTTGCGCACCACCACCGCATGCACGGCCTCGCCCCAGCGCTCGTCGGGCACGCCGATGACGGCGGCGGCGGCCACGGCGGGGTGGCGCGCGAGTGCACCCTCAACCTCGGCGCAGTAGATGTTCTCGCCGCCGCTCACGATCATGTCCTTGTAGCGGTCGACGATGAAGACGAAGCCGTCGTCGTCCATGCGGGCGGCGTCGCCGGTGTGCATCCAGCCATCGCGCAATGCGGCCGCGGTTTGTTCGGGCAGGTTCCAGTAGCCCTGCATCACGCACGGGCTGCGCACCGTGAGCTCGCCCACGGTGCCGCGCGGCACCTCGCGGCCGTCGCCGTCACACACGCGCAGGTCGATGCCCGAGAGCGCCTGCCCGGCCGAGGCCAGCTTGCCGAGCTTTCGGCCTTCGGGCGAGTGGTAGTGGCGCGTGAGGTAGCTCACGCCGGCCGACAGCTCGGTCATGCCGTAGCCCTGCGCGAACTCGGCCTGCGGAAAGGTGGCGAAGGCGCGCTCCAGCAGCGCCTCGGTGATCGGCGAGGCACCGTAGCCCACGAAGCGCACGCTCGACAAGTCGGCCTGCGCGGTGCGCGGGTCGTCCACCAGCATCTGCAGCATCGCGGGCACGGCCATGAGGTTGGTGGCGCGGTCGCGCTCGATGGCGGCGAGCATGCCGTCCACCGAGAAGCCCGGCAGGATGATCTGCGCGCAGCCCATGAGCACGCCGCGCAGCAGGAACGACAGCCCCGCCAGGTGAAAGAGCGGCGCCACCTGCAGCAGCCGCGCGCTGTCGTCGAAGAAGGCGCCGAGCATCGACACCTGCGCATTGATCACCAGCGCCGCGTGGCTGAGCATCACGCCCTTGGGCCGGCCGGTGGTGCCGCCGGTGTAGAACACGCCGGCCAGGTCGTCGCCGCCACGCAGCGCGTCGGGCACGGGCTCGCTCTCGCGGACCAGCGCCTCGTAATCGGTCATGCCCGTGGGCGCCTGGCGCTCGCCCATGTAGACCCAGGTGGTGACGGCGCGCGCAGCGGCGCGCAGCGCGTCCGCTGTCGCCAGGAACTGGTCGTCCACGAACAGGATGTGCGTCGCGCAGTCGTCGAGGGAGTGCGCCATCTCGGCCACGCTCCAGCGCGTGTTGACCGGGTTGACCACGCCACCGGCCCACCACACGGCCAGGTAGTACTCCAGCGTGCGGTCGGCGTTGAGCGCGAGCACGCCCACGCGGTCTCCGGGCTGCACGCCCAGGCGGCGCAGCCCGCCCGCCAGGCGCGCGACGCGCTCGCCGAGTTCGCCGTAGGTGCGCGTGCGGCCCTGGAACACGGTGGCGACGGCGCGCGGGCTGCACTGCATGGCGCGGTGCAGGGCCTGCGTGAGGTACAGCGGCGGTGGCGTGGTGGGCATGGACAAGGCTCCTGTCGGTGCGGTGCGGAAATGCCATGCATGCGCGAACGCGCATGCCCGGAAAACAAGGACGTCAGCGTGCTTCGGCCACGGGCGCTGCCGCGCCCCAGCGCTTGAGCAGCGCGGGCCCGTCGTCGGGCGACACGGCCGGCGGCACGACCGGCGCGGTGCGGCTGAAGCGCGGCGCGGGCGCGGGCTGCACCACGCCGCCCACGGTGGCGAAGGTGCCGCGTGCCACGTTGTGCGGGTGCTGCGGGGCCTCGTCCCAGTCGAGCACGGGGGCGAAGCAGGCGTCGCTGCCTTCGAGCAGCACGCACCACTCGTCGCGCGTGCGGGTGCGGAACACGTCGGCCAGGCGCAGCTTGAGCAGCGGCCAGCGGTCGGCGTCCATCTGGGCGTCGAAGGCGGGGTCGTCGACCAGGCCGCAGCGCTCGCGCAGCAGCGCGTAGAACTGCGGCTCGATGGAACCGATGGCCACGTACTTGCCGTCGGCGCAGGCGTAGGTGTCGTAGAAGTGGGCGCCGCCGTCGAGCAGGTTCTCGCCGCGCTGGTTGCTCCACTGGCCGGCCGACTTGAAGCCGTACATCATGGCCGACAGCAGGGCGGCGCCGTCGGTCATGGCGGCGTCGACCACCTGGCCCTGGCCCGAGGCTTTCACCTCGTGCAGTGCGGCCAAGAGGCCGAAGGCCAGCAGCATGGCGCCGCCGCCGAAGTCGCCCACGTAGTTCAGCGGCGGCACGGGCGCCTCGCCCGAACGCCCGATGGCGTGCAGCGCGCCGCTGATGGCGATGTAGTTGATGTCGTGGCCGGCCGCGTGCGCCAGCGGGCCGTGCTGGCCCCAGCCGGTCATGCGGCCGTAGACCAGGCGCGGGTTGCGCGCGAGGCATTCGGCCGGGCCCAGGCCCAGGCGTTCCATCACGCCGGGGCGGAAGCCCTCGATGAGGATGTCGGCGCGCGCGATGGCGTCGAGCACCGGCGCGGCGGCGTCGGGGGCGCGCAGATCGACCTCCCAGGTGCTGCGCCCGCGCGCCAGGATGTCGTGGGGGTCGCGCCGCGTGCCGGGGCGCGCGATGCGCAGCACCTCCGCGCCCATGTCGGCGAACAGCATCGCGCAAAAGGGGCCGGGGCCGATGCCGGCCATCTCGACGACCCGAAGTCCTTTCAGGGGTCCTGCCATGTGTGTCTCCTCTGGCGCGCACCCGGCGGCCTGTTGTGTGAAGGCATCTTGGCGCGCGGGCGCCGGCGTCGCATCGTCGGAAGCGACGAAAGCGACGAAAGCGCGGAAAGACGTTTCAACGCCCCGTGAAGACGGGCGCGCGCTTGGCCGCAAAGGCCGCGGCGGCCTCGCGGAAATCCTCTGTCTTGAGCGCCAGCACCTGGGCGCGGTTCTCCACCTCGAGCGCGGCATCGAGGCTCGGCGCCTCGAGGTTGGCCCACATGAGCTGCTTGGTGTGGCGCGTGGCGTAGGGGCTGTTGCGCAGCACGTCGGCGGCCAGGGCGAGCGCACGCGGCAGCAACGCGTCGTCGTCGACCAGTGCGGCGACGAGGCCGATGCGCTCGGCCTCGTCGGCCGGCACGGGGCGGCCCGTGAGCATGAGTTCGAAGGCGCGCGAGGCGCCCACCAGCCGCGGCAGGTGGTAGCTGATGCCGCACTCGCCGGCCGTGAGGCCGATGCGCACCGCGCCCACATGGAACGACGCCGAGCGCGCGGCCACGCGGATGTCGGCGCCCAGCGTGAGCGCAAAGCCCGCGCCCACGGCCACGCCGTTGACGGCGGCGATCACCACCTTGTCGAGCGCGCGCAGCCGCCGCACCATGCCGGCGAACAGTTCCTGTCCCGCCATCAGGTCGGCCACCGAGGGGTCGCCGTCGAGCGGCTGGTCGTCGCGGCGCGTGAGCGGCGTCGTGAGATCCCAGCCGGCGCAGAAGCCGCGCCCGGCGCCTGTGAGCACCAGCACGCGCACGCTGTCGTCCTGCACCAATGCATCGAGCGTGGCGCACAGGCGCCGCACGGTGGGCTGGCTCAGCGCGTTCAGGCGCGCCGGGCGGTTCAGCGTGAGCAGCGCGATGCCTGCGCGGCTGCGGTCGAGGAGGATGTCGTCTGCTTCGCTGTCGGACATGGCGGCCTCTTCCTTGTTCAGCGACCAGTCCAACGCGGTGCGCGCTTCTCGATGAAGGCGCGCGGGCCCTCCTTGAAGTCTTCGCTCGCGGCCACGCGTTCGAAGGCATCGCGCGTGAGGGCGCGCAGCGCGGCTTCGTCAAGCCCGCTGTTCGCCTCGCGCGCCACGCGCAGGCTCTGGCGCACCGCCACCGGGCCGTTGCGTGCGATCTCGGCGGCCAGCGCCAGCGCGGCTTCGCGCAGCCCGTCGACGTCGGCCACGAGGCGGTTGACGAGGCCAAAGCCGTGCGCGCGCTCGGCATCGAGCTGCCCCGCCGTGAGGATGAGTTCGAGCGCGATGTTCGGTGGAATGGCGCGCGGCAGCCGGTACAGCCCGCCCGCCGCGGCGATCAGCCCGCGCAGCACCTCGGGCAGGCCGAACGCGGCCTGCCGCACGGCCACGACGAGGTCGCAGGCCAGCACGAGCTCGGTGCCGCCGGCCAGCGCCTTGCCGTTGACGGCGGCGATCCATGGCTTGCTGCGCTCGCGGTACACGAAGCCCGCGAAGCCGCCGCGCTCGGTGCGCAGCGCGCTGCCGCGCCCGGCCGACACTTCCTTCAGGTCGGCGCCCGCGCAGAAGGCCTCGTGGCCGGCGCCGGTGAGCACCACGGCGCGGATGTCGTCGTCGGCCTCGGTGGCATCGACGGCGGCTTCGAGGCCCGAGGCCACGTCGCCGTTGACGGCGTTGCGCGCCTCGGGGCGGTCGATGGTGACGAGGGCGACATGGCCCGGCAGACGCTCGACGGTGACTGCGCTCATGACACGCTCCAGTTCAGAAGATCGTCCGCACCGGCCGTCACCGTGCCGCTGCAGCCGACGGGGCTGCGGTCCAGGTCGGTCAGCACCTTCAGCGAAGCCGCGTCCGTGGCCTCGACACGCGCCATGAGCCGTTCGCCGGCCGGCGTGCGCGCGATCACGATGCCCTGCGAGGGCTGGCCGTCGCGGCCGTAGACCACGGTGAAGGTCTCCAGCGTGGCGGCGCCCGCGTACTGCAGCACCAGCGGCGGCACCGGCCCGCGCCGCGCGTCGGCGGCGGCCTGCACGTCGTAGTCGGGCTTCGGAAGCCCCTGCGGCGGCGGGCTGGAGCCCAGCACCAGCGCGTGGTGCTTGGTGACGTACTCACCCTGCCCGTAGAGCAGCGCGGCCTTGCCCTTGGGCGCGGCGCGCAGCGCGCGCACCAGGCCGGCGGCGGCGTGCGTCATGTAGTCGTTGAGCGGTGCGCCGAAGAAGCTCAGGCCGCCGGTGGAGGTCATGCGCGCCTCGGGCGCCAGGCCCAGCGTGCGGCGCGCCATCTTGGGCACGATGGGGAAGCAGCTGTACAGCTCCAGCATCTCGAAGGCCGAGGCGTCGCCGCCGACCTGCGCGAGCACGGTCTCCATCACCAGGTCCTGCGCGTGCGAGCGGTGGTACTGGTCGCGCTGCAGGTAGTCGCGCGGCTCGCGCGCGGCGGCGCCGTCCCACACGTAGACCCAGCGGTCTTCGGGAATGCCGAGTTCGCGTGCATGGCCCACGCTGGTGAGCAGCACGGCCGCGCCCATGTTGACCAGCGGGTTGGCCACCATGTGCTTGGTGTAGGGCCAGGCGATGAGGCGGTTGGCCGCGTCGACGCGGGCGATGTCTTCGGGCGTGAAGGGCTTGCGCAGCCAGGCGTAGGGGTTGGCGGCGGCCACCTCGGAGTAGCGCGCCCACAGGCGCGACGACTCGTCCTGCGCCTGGCGCGGCGTCTGGCCCCAGTGGGCGAGCGCGGCGTTCTCGTAGAACGGGTAGATGGTGGTCGGCATGGCTGCGCCGAGCTGGATCGCCACGGGGTGGCAGATGTCGGTGCCGCGCACCAGCTTCACGCTGTCGTCGCGCGGGGTCCAGTCGAGCTGAATGCCGAGCTTGGCGGCGGCGTCCACCGTGTAGCGCGCCTCGGCGCCGGTGATGGCGGCCACTTTGCTCTCGCCGCGCGCGATGCGCAGCGCGGCCTCGTGGATGTAGCGCACCGGCGATTCGCCCCCGGTGACGCCGTAGACGCTGCGCGCCGGGCTGCAGCCCAGGCGCGCATTGAGCAGCGCGGGCGCGTCGGTGTAGGGCCACGAGTACTCGCAGACGACGTCGAGCGAATCGAGGCCGGCCAGCAGCGCGGCGGCGCCGCTGTCCTGTGCGGCGGCGCGCATGGCGCGTGCCATCAGCTCGATGGGTTCCAGGCCTTCGGCGGCCTCCTTGGTGCGGTGCGTGATCTCGCCGACGCCGACGATGACCGGCGTGCGGTCGTCCAGTGCTGTCATGGGGTTAGTGCTGTGAGAGGGGTTGTTGTTGCTGCTGAAGCTGCGCCACGCGGCGCAGGTGCCACGCGGGCGGGCCGAACTGGCCTTCGATGAGGGTGGCGCGGCGCACGTAGTGGCCGACGGCAAGTTCTTCCGTCATGCCCATGCCGCCATGCAGCTGCACCGCGCCCTGCCCCACGGCGCGGCAGGCCTTGGCGACCGCGACCTTGGCGGACGACACGGCGCGTGCGCGCGACGCCGCGTCGGCGCCCGCGGCCAGTGCCTCGCCCACGCTGGCGGTGAGTGCGTCGGCCTGTTCGAGCGCCATGTGCATGTCGGCGAGCCGGTGCTGCAGCACCTGGAAGCTGGAGATCGGCACGCCGAACTGCTTGCGCTGGCGCACGTAGTCGAGCGTGTCGCGCATCAGCCGGCGCAGGATGCCGATGGACTCGGCGCAGACCGCGAGCGTGGCCTCGTCGAGCGCCTGTTCGATCTGCGGCAGCGCTGCGCCTTCGTCGCCGAGCAAGGCATCGGCCTCCAGGCGCACCGCGTCGAAGGCGATGTCGGCCGCGCGGCCACCGTCGCGTGTGCGGTAGGCACGCAGCTGCACGCCGGGCGTGTCCTTGGGCACGACCAGCAACGACAAGCCGGTGTCGCTGCGCGCCGTGACGATGAAGTGGCTGGCCCACGGCGCGGCCTGCACCACAGCCTTGCGGCCGTCGAGCCGCAGCCACCCGTCGGCCTCGCGCACGAGCGTCGTGCGCACGTCGTCGCGTGCATGGCGGCTGTGCGGCTCGTCGTGTGCGAAGGCCAGCACGGCCTGCCCCGCGACAGCGCGCGCGAGCAGCGCATCGGCCCGCGCGCCCGGATGGCGCTGCAGCAGGCCGGCGCCGATCACCAGCGTCGAAAGATACGGCTCGGCCGCGAGCGCGCCGCCCAGCGTGGGCAGCAGCGCGAGGTGCGCGGCCAGGCCGAGGCCCAGTCCGCCCTGCGATTCGGGCAGGGCCGCGCCCAGCAGACCGAGGTCACTTGCCAGGCCTTGCCAGAACGACGGCGGTGCATCGTCGGCGGCGGCCAGTGCCTGCAGTCGCTGCTCGAAGCCGTGCTGGTCGTCGAGGTAGCGCGCGAGGCTGTCGCGCAGCATCGCGAGGGTGTCGTCTTGGTCGGTGAGGGTGGTCATGGCAAACGGGCCTCAGCGGGATTGCAGGAGCTGCGCCGCGATGATGTTGCGCTGCACTTCGTTGGAGCCGGCGTAGATCGACGCGGCGCGGTCGTTGAGGTAGGCGGACATCGAGAACACCGCCTCCTCGGGCACGGCCAGCGCGCCCTGCAGGCTGTCGTCCAGCGGCAGGTCGGCTGCCGCGTAGTGGGCGGCGATCTCCACGCCGAGTTCGGTCAGGCGCTGGCGCAACTCGGAGCCCATCACCTTGCCCATCGAAGGCCGGATGCCATGCGGCTCGCCACGCGCCTGGGCGCGCAGCGACTGCAGTTCGGTGGCTTCGACCGCATCGATGGCGCAGTCCATCTCGGCCAGGCGCAGCGCCATCTCGCGCGCCTCGTCGGCGGCGGTGTCGCCTGCGGCAGCAAAGGCGCTGTCGGCCGCAGCGCGCAACCGGCGCAGGCGCGCGCGCAGCATCGGCGCCCAGGCCCCGCCGCGCTCGTGCTGCAGCAGGTACTTGGCCACCGTCCAGCCCTGGTTCTCCTCGCCGATAAGGCCGCTGGCGGGCACGCGCACGTCGTCGAAGAACACCTGGTTGAGCTCGTGGTCGCCCGAGATGCTGATGATGGGGCGGATCGTCAGGCCGGCCCGGGGGATGTCGAAGCACAGGAAGCTGATGCCCTGCTGCGCCTTGCCGCCCGAGGCGGTGCGCACGAGGCAGAACATGCGGTTGGCGTACTGCGCGTGGGTGGTCCAGATCTTGGTGCCGTTGATGACGTAGTCGTCACCGTCACGCACCGCCTTGCACTGCAGCGAGGCCAGGTCGGAGCCCGACTGCGGCTCGGAATAGCCCTGGCACCAGTAGTCCTCGCCCGAGCGGATGCCCGGCAGCCAGGCCTGCTTCTGCGCCTCGGTGCCGAAGGCGATGATCACCGGCGCGACCATGCCGGGCCCCATGGGCGCGCGCGGCGGCGCGTCGGCCGCGGCCAGTTCGCTCGCGAAGAGGTAGTGCTGCATCGGCGTCCAGCCGGTGCCGCCGTGTTCCACCGGCCAGTGCGGCACGCTCCAGCCGCGTTGGGCCAGCACGCGGTGCCAGCGGTTGCCGTCGGCGTAGTCGGTGAAGATGCCGGAGCAGCGACGCCCTGCGGCGCGCAGCTCAGGCGTCAGCTCACGCGCAAGAAAGTCGCGAACCTCGTCGCGAAACGCGGTCTCCGCCGCGCTGAGGGTCCAGGCCATGGTGTTGTCTCACAGGGTTCACACCCGGCAAGTGTGCGGCGCGCGCGCCGGCGCGGCATCGTCGGATCGGACGAACGTGGGCGCCCCGCCGCGACGGTGAGCGCTTTTTTCTTCAGTTCTTCCGTCGGGGCCCGCGCAGGGCCGAACGTTCAGGCCGCGGCCGCTTCGCGCGCCGGCACCGCTTGCGTCCCGACGGGCATGTGCTGCGCCCAGTCGATGATCTCGAGCGTGCCGTCGGCATGCTCGGCCAGCGCGGTGAGGCTTTCCACCCAGTCGCCGTCGTTGCAGTACAGGATGCCGTCGATGTCGCGCATCTCGGCGTGGTGGATGTGGCCGCACACCACGCCCTGCGCGCCGCGGTTGCGGGCCTCGCGGGCCACGGCGTTCTCGAAGTCGCCGACGTAGCTCACGGCGCGCTTGACCTTGCCCTTGAGGTACTTCGAGAGCGACCAGTACGGCAGCCCCATGCGCGCGCGCAGCGAGTTGAGGTGGCGATTCAGCTTGAGCGTGAACTCGTAGAGCGAGTCGCCCACGTAGGCGAGCCACTTGGCGCACTGGATCACGCCGTCGAACAGGTCGCCGTGGATGATCCACAGCTTGCGGCCGTCGGCGGTCTCGTGGATCCATTCGTCGGCCACGTCGATGCCGCCGAAGTTGTGGTTCAGGTACTTGCGGGCGAACTCGTCGTGGTTGCCCGGGATGAAGATCACGCGCGTGCCCTTGCGCGCCTTGCGCAGCAGCTTCTGGATCACGTCGTTGTGCGCCTGCGGCCAGTACCAGTGGCGCTTGAGCTGCCAGCCGTCGATGATGTCGCCGACCAGGAACAGGGTCTCGCACTCGGTGTGCTTGAGGAAGTCGAGCAGCGCCCGCGCCTGGCAGCCGGGCGTGCCCAGGTGCAGGTCGGAGATCCAGAGGGTGCGATAGCGCAGCGCCGGACGCGCCGCATCGTCGTCCTCCGGCTCGGGAGGCTGGATCGCGGTGTCGCGCCAGGCGCGAAGGAAAGCGTCGTCGCGTTGCATGGTCCGGCAGGTTCGCATCCGCGCATGACCGCGCGATGGCGACTCCGTGACATCCCGGTGACGCGTGGCACCGGGGCAACGCCACAATCGGACGATGCGCTCTGGCCAGATCATCGTTCTCGTGTCCCCCGTGTTCTTTTTGCTGATCGCGATCGAGTTCGCGGTCGGCCGCGCGCGTGCCCGGCGCGGCACCGGGCAGGACACCTACCGCCTGGCCGACGCCGTGAACAGCATCGGGCTGGGCATGCTGAGCCAGATCAGCGCGGTGCTCACGGGGCTCTTGCGCATCGGCATCTACACGGCCGTGTATTCGGCGGTGGCGCTCTTTCCGCAAGAGGCGGCGCGCGAGTTCTGGACCACCTGGTACGGCTGGCTGCTGGCGCTGGTGTTCTACGACTTCTGCTACTACTGGCTGCACCGCATGGGCCACGAGTCGGCCGTGCTGTGGGCCGCGCACGTGGTGCACCACCAGAGCCAGCACTACAACCTGTCGACCGCGCTGCGCCAGACCTCGAGCGGTGCGCTGCTGGGCTGGGTCTTCTACCTGCCGATGGCCGTGGCCGGCGTGCCGCCGCTGGTGTTCGTCGTGGTGGCGCTCATCGACCTGCTCTACCAGTTCTGGGTGCATACCGAACAGGTCGGCAAGCTCGGCTGGTTCGACCGCTGGTTCTGCTCGCCCTCGAACCACCGCGTGCACCACGCGGTGAACGACACGTACCTGGACCGCAACTACGGCGGCGTGCTGATCGTGTGGGACCGCCTCTTCGGCACCTTCCGCGAGGAGGACGAGCGCTGCGTGTACGGCACGCGCGGCGAGCTGAAAAGCTGGGACCCGCTGTGGGCGAACGCCGAGGTCTACTGGGCGCTCGCCAGGGACTCATGGCATGCGCGCCGCTGGTCCGACAAGCTGCGCGTGTGGTTCAAGCCGCCCGGCTGGCGCCCGGCCGACGTGGCGGCGCGCTACCCGAAGCCCGCTTTCGACATCGCGAAGGTGACGCGCTACGAGCCCGTGGTGAGCCGCGGCGTGCAGTGGTTCGCGGGCCTGCAGTTCCTCGCGCTGCTGGCCGGCGTGACGGTGTTCCTCTGGTACTCCGACGCCGTGCCGCTGCCGCAGGCCGCCGTCTGGCTGGCCGCGCTGACGGCCGGGCTGTGGGCCGTCGGTGCGGTGCTGCAGGGGCGGTTGTCGGTGACAGAGGTGCTGCTGGTCGAGGCCGCCGCGCTGGCCACGGCGAGCGCGGCCCTGGGCATCGGCTGGCTGCACCTGCTCTTCAAGCCGTTGGCTTTGGCGATCGCCATCGCCTTCGCGGCCCGCCGCGCACAACGCCAGCCCGGCGGCATCGCGCGCTTCGATGCGCTGCTGCTGGCGGGCCTGGTCTTCTCGCTCGCAGGCGACGTGCTGCTGATGGGACCGGCGAACCTCTTCGTGCCCGGGCTGGTGTGCTTCCTGCTCGCGCACCTGGCGTACATCGCGCTGTTCCGCATCGGCGTCGGGCTGTTCCCGCGGCCCCGCGCGCTGGCAGCCACCTTGCTGATCGGCGCGGGCATGTACGCCTTCCTGTGGCAGGGCGGCCTGCCGGTGGCGCTGCGCATTCCGGTCGGCTTATACGTGGTGGTGATCGCCTGCATGGCGGCGCAGGCCATCGGGCGTGCGGCGGTGCTGCGTTCAAGCGACCCGGCCGCGCTGTGGGTGGCGGTGGGCGCCTGCTTCTTCATGCTGAGCGACGCGCTGCTGGCGATCAACCGGTTCGTGTCGCCACTGCCGCTGGCGTCGCTGTGGGTGCTGGCGACGTACTACACGGCGCAGATGCTGATCGTGCGGCAGGTCCGGCGGCCGACGCCCTGACTTTCTCCCTCCCCCGAACGACCGCCTGCGGTCGCAAAACCTGCGTTCATCGAAGAAGCGTCTCCTGCGTGAACTACGTCCAGGCGCAGGGTCCGCCCGCTCCCCACAATGCCTCACCAAAACGATCCTGGGAGGGAAAAGTGGAGAGAAAAATCATCGTGGTGGGTGACCCGCCCGCGCCCGGTGGCCGGGTGCTGCCCTACGGCGGACCCACCGCCGAAATTCATGGCCATCAGGTCGCACTCATCGGAGGACGCGCGTACTGCGAGGGATGCAACAGCGTCGGCATCATCGCGAAAGCAGGCGGTCCGCGACGCATGCAATTCCTCGGGGAAGTGGCACTGGAGGGCGACGTGGTGGTTTGCCACTGCCCGATTCCTCCTGCGCTCGTGGCCACGTTGCAGCAATCGGCGAACTTCGATGACGGCATGAGCACCGCAGCGGGAGCATTCACGGCCGGCGCGATCCCATCACAGGGATGGTTCTCAGGAGATGCCGCGGCCGTTGCGGCGAGCAAGAAGATGGTCGACGCGGCAGTGAGTCACCCGCCCGAGGCCGAGCAGACGGAAAACATCTGCCCCAACATGACCAACAAGGAGTTTGCAACCAAGGTCCTGGGGTTGCGAGACCTCGCCGTTGACCTGGTCGAAAAGCGCGTCAAGGACTTGGCGGTGTGGGGAAAGCCTGAGCGGGAACGCGCGGCCCGGTGGTTCGGCCAGGACGACGACAACGTGCGACGCCACCTGGACACGGGCCTCAGGGCATGCATCCGTGTCCTGAAAGGGCTGACAGAAGCCAACTTCGTTCGCTATTCGGAGGACACGATGCGCAATGTCGGCTGCATCCCTTCGGGCAATATCGGTCGCCTTGCCGCCGAAGTGTGCAGGCCCGACCTCAAGACACGCACGATCGGGATCGGGCTTCCGTTTTGCGAACTCCCCGATGTTTCCTACAGAATCGACTCGAAGCTGGCCACCCTCCTCCATGAGGTGACTCACTTCGAGGATGTGTTTTCGTCAACCGATACGGTCTACCAAATGGCGCAGAGCCTGAAACTGATGGCGTCCAATCCCGGCGCGGCAAGGGTCAACGCGGACAGCCTCGTGGGGTTCGTCCTGTATGGCGACTAGACCGCTCTTCTTCGCGCTGGCCGTCCTGGTCGGGTGGGGCCTCGGCAATGCGGCGCAAGCATGCAAGCCGCCATTGACGATCATGCTGGCCTTTGACGAAGGCTCCGCGACCCTGGGCCGGGATCAGGTCGTTCTGCTGGCCAACAAGCTGGATCATTTCCGTCGCCTGTACCCGCACCTGGACGCGGCAGATATCGAAGGCGTGGCACGCGACACCGCACCCGATGCGAAGCAGTTGGCGCAACGCCGCGCGCGGGAAGCGGCGCGTGCGGTCCGCGTTCTTTTCGATGGCGTGAAGCTGAACGTCTCGTCGAATGTCTACCCGCCCGCGTGGTCGACCCTGGACGGCAACTACGCAGGCATCAACGTGGCGCCGCCCATGAAAGACATGCCCGACTGCATGCCGGTGCCGATCCCGGGCTTCAAGTACTGAACGCGCGACGCCTCGTCGCTCTCATCCTCACGCGGAGGAAGGCGGTGAAAACCTAGTCCACGCACCGCTGGATTTCCACCGTCGAATGCCGGATCTCCTCATGCATCGAAAAGCACGCCCGCACCTGGTCGGCCGTGAGCGTGGCCGAATGCGTCACCACCGTGAGCGCGCAGGCGTACGCATCGCGGCCGACGCGCCAGACGTGCAGGTCGGCCACGCGGGTTTCGGAATCGGCCAGCATCGTCTCGACGCCTTCGCGAATTTCTTCGGTGACGGGGTGGTCCATCTCGCGGTCGAGCAGGACCTTGCCGGTTTCCTTCAGCAGGCCCTTGGCCCAGACGGCGACGAGCACGGCGCCGACGATGCCCATGGCCGGGTCGAGCCAGGACCAGCCGTAGAACCAGCCGCCCAGCAGCGCCGCGATGGCGAGCACCGAGGTGGCGGCGTCGGCCACCACGTGCAGGTAGGCGGAGCGCAGGTTGAGGTCGTGGCCGTGTGCGTGATCGTGGCCGTGGTGGTGGTCATGCCCGTGCCCGTGGTCATGGCCGTGATGGTCGTGCGAATGCCCCAAGAGCCGCGCGCAGACCAGGTTCACCACCAGGCCCAGCACCGCGATCGAGATGGCTTCGGGGTAGTGGATGGCCACGGGCGACCACAGCCGCTCCAGCGAGCCCACCACCATGAGCGCGGCGACGCCGAGCAGCAGCAGCGCGCTCGCGAAGCCGCCGAGCACCTCGATCTTCCAGGTGCCGAAGGCAAAGCGCGGGTCGCGGGCGTAGCGCCGCGCGGCGGCGTAGGCAAAGGCGCTCAGGCCGATGGCCAGCGCGTGCGAACTCATGTGCCAGCCGTCGGCCAGGAGCGCCATGGAGTTGAACCACCAGCCGGCGCCGATCTCGATGACCATCATGGCGGCGGTGATCCACATCACGAGGCGGGTGCTGCGTTCGGCGGCGGCGTTGCCGGCGCCGAAATGGTGGTCGTGCTGCCAGGCGCTCAGGTCGTGGGTGTGCATGGTCTTCTCTTCAGGCGCCGAACAGGTCCGGGCCGTCGGCGCGGCCCGAGGGCGGCACCACGCCCAGGTGGCGGTAGGCCGCGAGCGTGGCGATGCGCCCGCGCGGCGTGCGTTGCAGGTAGCCCTGCTGGATGAGGTAGGGCTCGATCACGTCTTCGATGGTGTCGCGCTCTTCGCCGATGCTGGCGGCCACGTTGTCCAGGCCGACCGGGCCGCCGTCGAAGCGGTGGATGACGGCCTCGAGCAGCTTGCGGTCCATGAGGTCGAAGCCCTGCGGGTCGACGTCGAGCATGGCCAGCGCCTTGTGCGCGATGTCCTCGGTGATGCGGCCGTTGCCCTTGACCTCGGCGTAGTCGCGCACGCGGCGCAGCAGGCGGTTGGCGATGCGGGGCGTGCCGCGCGAACGGCGCGCGATCTCGAAGCCGCCGGCGGCGTCGGTCTCGACCTTGAGCAGGCCCGCGCTGCGGCGCACGATGAGCGCCAGTTCTTCGGGCGTGTAGAACTCCAGCCGCGCCACGATGCCGAAGCGGTCGCGCAGCGGGTTGGTCAGCATGCCGGCGCGGGTGGTGGCGCCCACCAGCGTGAAGGGCTGCAGGTCGAGCTTGATGCTGCGCGCCGCGGGGCCCTCGCCGATCATGATGTCGATCTGGTAGTCCTCCAGCGCGGGGTACAGGATTTCCTCGACGACCGGGCTCAGGCGGTGGATCTCGTCGATGAAGAGCACGTCGTTGGGCTCGAGGTTGGTCAGCAGCGCCGCCAGGTCCTTGGGCTTTTCGAGCACGGGGCCCGAGGTCTGGCGCAGGTTGACGCCCAGCTCGGCCGCGATGATGTGCGACAGCGTGGTCTTGCCCAGGCCCGGCGGGCCGAACAGCAGCACGTGGTCGAGCGCCTCTTTGCGCTTGCGCGCCGCGCCGATGAAGATCTCGAGCTGCTCGCGCACCTTGGCCTGGCCGACGTACTCGTCGAGCAGCTTGGGCCGCAGCGCCCGCTCGATCGCCTCCTCGTTGGGCGAGGCGGGGGCGGCGGACACCACGCGTTGCGGGGCGGGGGCGAAATCGTCGGTCTGGATGGTCATTGGGGGTGGGTCTTCGGGGGCAAGTTTAGTCCCGGCGCTGCGCCGGGCCGCCCCCAGCGAGCGAGCGCCCCCTCGGGGGGCCGCGAGAGCGCGAAGTGCCGAGCGTGGGGGCCATGTTTCACACTGGCAGAATGCCTGCAGAACATAACAAGAGAGGGAAGTCAGAACGTGTCCATCTACGAACTGAAACCGCGTTTCCAGGCCTTGCTGCGACCGCTCGTGGTCCGGCTGCATGCGATGGGCGTGACGGCCAACCAGGTGACGCTGGCGGCCTGCGCGGTGTCGGTCGGGCTCGGGCTCTGGCTGTTCTTCGCCGCGCCCTCGCTGGCGGCCTTCGGCCTGATCCCCGCCTGGATGTTCCTGCGCATGGCCTTCAACGCCATCGACGGCATGCTGGCGCGCGAACACCACCAGCAAAGCAAGCTGGGCGCCTTCCTCAACGAACTCACCGACGTGGTCTCCGACGCCGCGCTCTACCTGCCCTTCGCGCTGGTGGCGCCGTTCGCGCCGTTCTGGGTCGGCACGGTCATCGTGCTGGCCGGGCTGAGCGAATTCGCCGGCGCGCTGGGCCCGACGGTGGGCGCCTCGCGCCGCTACGACGGGCCGATGGGCAAGAGCGACCGGGCCTTCGTGTTCGGCGCGCTCGGGTTGTATGTCGCCCTCGGCGGGCCGCTGCCGGGCTGGACCGCCCTCCTGATGCCATTGCTGGCCGCGCTGGTGGCCTGGACGGTCGTCAACCGCATCCGCCGCGCCCTGGCCGAGGCCCCTGCCGCCTGAAACACCCCCATACAAATAAATAAAGAAGACCCTTCTTCATGACCCTTTCCACACCCCGCGTCGCCGCCGAACACCACTTCCGCACGCACGACGGCGAATCGCTGTTCTACCGCCACTGGCCAGCCACGGGCGCCGTGCGGCGCGGCGCCGTACTGCTGTTCCACCGCGGCCACGAGCACGGCGCGCGCATGGCGCACCTGGTGGACGAGCTGGACCTGCCCGACTTCGACTTCTTCGCCTGGGACGCGCGCGGCCACGGCCTGTCGCCGGGCCAGCGCGGCTACAGCCCCAGCTTCGGCACCTCGGTGCGCGACGTGCAGACCTTCGTGCAGCACATCGCCGCCGCCCACGGCGTGCCCGAGCACGACATCCACGTGGTGGCGCAGAGCGTGGGCGCGGTGCTGATCGCCACCTGGGCGCACGACTACGCCCCCAAGGTGCGCGGCCTCACGCTGGCCTCGCCGGCCTTCAAGGTCAAGCTCTACGTGCCGTTCGCGCGGCCGGGGCTGGCGCTCATGCACAAGCTGCGCGGGCTGTTCTTCGTGAACAGCTACGTGAAGCCGAAGTTCCTCACGCACGACCCCGAACGCATCGAGAGCTACAAGAACGACCCGCTGATCTCGCGCCCGATCGCCGTCAACATCCTGCTGGGCCTGTACGAGGCGGCCGACCGCGTGGTGGCCGACGCCAACGCGATCACGCTGCCGGTGCAGCTGCTCATCTCGGGCGCCGACTGGGTGGTGCACCACAAGCCGCAGCACCAGTTCTTCGATCGGCTGGGCAGCGCCGTGAAGACGAAGACGGTGCTGCCGGGCTTCTTCCACGACACGCTGGGCGAAAAAGACCGGGCGCCCGCGGTGGCGTCGATCCGCGAATTCATCCTGCAGCGCTTCGACGAGCCGGCCGTGCCGGTCGACCTGCGCGAGGCGCACCTGAACGGCAACACCGCCGACGAGTCGCGCGCGCTGGCCGAACCGCTCTCGCCCCTGTCGCCGCGCGGCGCCTACTGGGCGATCACGCGCGGCGGGCTGCGCGTGGGCGGCGCGCTGTCCAGCGGCATCGCGCTGGGCCACGCCACCGGCTTCGACTCGGGCAGCACGCTCGACTACGTCTACCGCAACCAGCCGCAGGGCAAGGGCGCGCTGGGCCGCTCGGTCGACCGCACCTACCTCGACTCCATCGGCTGGCGCGGCATCCGCCAGCGCAAGATCCACGTCGAGGAGCTGCTGCGCATCGCGATGGAGCGGCTGGTCGAGATGCACCGCGAGGTGCGGCTCATGGACATCGCGGCCGGCCACGGCCGCTACGTGCTCGACGCGGTGCTGGCCAGCCCGGTGAAGGCCAGCTCGATCCTGCTGCGCGACTACAGCGACATCAACGTGCGCGACGGCACGGCCCTGATCGCCGAGAAGGGCCTGGAAGACGTCGCCCAGTTCGTGCAGGCCGACGCCTTCGACCGCATCAGCCTGGCGAGCGTGACGCCGAGGCCCACGCTGGCCGTGGTGTCGGGCCTGTACGAGCTGTTCCCCGACAACGAGATGGTGCGCCGCTCGCTCGCGGGCGTGGGCGACGCGGTGGAAGACCGGGGCTACCTGGTCTACACCGGCCAGCCCTGGCACCCACAGCTCGAAATGATCGCCCGCGCGCTCACCAGCCACCGCCAGGGCGAAGCCTGGGTGATGCGCCGGCGCACGCAGGCCGAGATGGACCAGCTGGTCGAAGAGGCGGGCTTCCGCAAGATCGACCAGCGGGTCGACGAGTGGGGCATCTTCACGGTGTCGCTGGCGGTGCGCGTCGCGCAATGACCGCCCGGCGCGCGCCCCGGCCGTGGAAACGCGCCGCCGCGTGGCTGGTGTTTCTGGGGCCGCTGTTCTACGCCACGTATGGCTTCGCCAACTGGTGGGCCACCACGCGCGCCAGCGTGCCCTCGATGGCCTTCGACTGGGAGCGGCAGGTGCCTTTCTGGGCCTGGACGATCTTTCCGTACTGGACCATCAACGTCTTCTACGCGCTGTCGCTGTTCCTGGCGCGCGACCGCCACACGCTCGACCGGCATGCGCTGCGGCTGGTGAGCGCCACGCTCATCGCCTGCGCCTGCTTCATCCTCTGGCCGCTGCACTTCAGCTTCGGCCAGCCGCCGGTGGAGGGCGCGCCGGCCTTCCTGTTCAACGCGCTGCGCGGCTTCGACCAGCCGTACAACCAGGCGCCCTCGCTGCACATCGCGCTGGCCGTGATCCTGTGGGACTGGTACCGGCGCTTCATCCGGCCGCTGTGGGCGCGGCTCGTGCTGCATGTGTGGGCCTTCGCGATCTGCGCCTCGGTGCTCACGACCTGGCAGCACCACTTCATCGACATCCCGACCGGCGCGCTGCTGGGCATCTTCTGCGTGTGGCTGTGGCCGATGGCGCGCCGGGTGTCGATGCTGCGCGCGTGGCGCCTGGCGCGCGATCCGCAGCGGCTGAAGCTCGCGGCCTTCTACGCCGTGGGCGCGGCGCTGTGCCTGTTCGCGGCGCTGGCGACCGGCGGCGTGGCGCTGTGGCTGGCGTGGCCTGCGGCGGCGCTCGCGCTGGTGGCGCTCAATTACCTCGGCTTCGGCGCGCGCGGCTTCCAGATGGACGGCCACGGCCGCATGGGCTGGGCGGCGCGCTGGCTGTTCGCGCCCTACCGCCTGGCCGCGGCCTTCAATGTGTGGCTCTGGACACGCAAGCTGCCGGCCTCGGTCGAAGTGGTGCCCGGCCTGCGCCTGGGCCGTCGCCCCACGCAGGCCGAATGGCTCGCCGCCGGCCAGCCCCGGCTCGTGAGCCTGTGCGCCGAGCTGCAGCTGCCGGCCGGCGTGCCGCCCGCCCGTGCGCGCTGCGTGCCGCTGCTCGACCTCGTGGTGCCGCCGCCCGTGCGCCTGCGCCGCGCCGCGGCCGTCATCGAAGGCCAGCGCCGCGCGGCGGCGGCCGACGGTTCGGCCGTGTGGGTCTGCTGCGCGCTGGGCTTCTCGCGCAGCGCCGCCGCCGTGATCGCCTGGCTGGGCCGCGACCACGGCCTGGCGCAGGCCGAAGACGCCGTGCGCCGCGCCCGCCCGCAGATCGTGCTGCACGCCGCCTGGCGTGCCGCGCTCGCCCCCACCCCCGACACAGCCCCTTCCCGCCATGACTGACAACGAACGCGCCACCTGCACCACCCTGGCCGGCCTGCTGCGCGCGGCGGCCATGCTCGCCCTCTGGGGCTTCGCGCTCACCTGCATCGCCGCCCTGGTGCTGGCGCTCACGCTGCGCGGGCTCTCGAACACCGCCATCCTGGCTTTTGCCGCGGTGATGGTGCTGGGCGTGCTCGAACGCTACTTCGCCTTCCGGCTGCGGCTGGACCAGGCGCTGTTCGAAGGCCTGGCCAACGGCCAGATCGCCTCGCTGGGCGCGATGGACAACGCCCTGTCGGTGCTCGGGCTGCGCGACCCGCCACCGCAGCCCAACGCCCGCGCGCTCGCCGACCGCGTGCAGGGAACCCGCCAACTGATGCAGCGCCACGCCATCGTGATCGCCTGCCAGAACGCGCTCTTCCTGCTCGCCCTCATGACACAGGAACTCGCTTGAACAACGACAACGGCAACAACAAGAACGACAGCAGCAGCAATGGCGACGGCAACGACAGCGCCCGCCCCGGCGCCATCGTGCGCCGCGGGCTCGCAGTGGTGGCGGGCCAGCTCATCATCGGCGCGGCCGGCCTCCTGACCGGCGTGCGCGCCATCTGGTCGGGCACCACGCCCAAGGCCGAGCAGACGCTGTACTTCGCCAACCACACGAGCCACGGCGACTTCGTGCTCTTGTGGGCCACGCTGCCCTCCGACCTGCGCGCGCTCACGCGGCCCGTGGCGGGCCAGGACTACTGGGAGGCCTCGAATCTGCGCAACTTCATCGGCAAGGACGTGTTCAACGCGCTCATGATCCGCCGCGACGGCTCGGGCCAGGGCGGCAACCCGGTCGACCAGATGAAGGAGGCGCTGGAAGGCGGCGACTCGCTCATCATGTTCCCCGAGGGCACGCGCAACACGGGCGACGACATCCTGCTGCCGCTGAAAAGCGGCCTCTTCCACCTGGCCCGCGCCTGCCCCACCGTGCGGCTGGTGCCGGTGTGGATCGAGAACCTCAAGCGCGTGCTGCCCAAGGGCACGCTGGTGCCGATCCCGCTGGCCTGCACGGTGCGCTTCGGCGCCCCCATCCAGCTCGAGGAAGGCGAAGACAAGGTCGCCTTCCTTGCCCGCGCACGCACGGCCATGCTCGACCTGCGCCCGGAGTACGACCGCATCGAACAAAACGGAGGGACCGCCTCGTGATCGAAATGTCCCCCTTCGCCTGGACCACCTTCAAGCTCTTCGGCGGCGTCTTCGGCGTGCTCGTGCTGGCCTCGGCCATCGGCGCGCTGCTCAAGTGGCGCGTGGCGCACGGCCAGCCGCACTCGGTGATCGACAACCTGAACTCGCGCGTCAATGCATGGTGGGTGATGGTGGCGGTGATCGGCCTGGCCTTTGCCTTCGGCAAGGGCGGCGTGATCGTGCTGTTCTACCTGATCTCGTTCTATGCGCTGCGCGAGTTCATCAGCCTGGCCTACACGCGGCGCGGCGACCACGGCGCGATCGCGCTGGCCTTCTTCGTGGCGCTGCCGGGCCAGTACTTCCTGATCTGGATCGACTGGTACGGGCTGTACTCGATCTACATCCCGGTCTACGCCTTCCTGCTGCTGCCCATCCTGGCGGCCGTGGGTGGCGACACGCAGCGCTTCCTGGAGCGCACCTCGAAGATCCAGTGGGGCCTGATGGTGTGCGTGTTCTGCATCAGCCACGTGCCGGCACTGCTCACGCTGCAGATCCCGGGCTTCGAGGGCCGCAACCTGCTGCTGATCGCCTTCCTGGTCATCGTGGTGCAGGGCAGCGACGTGCTGCAGTACGTGTGGGGCAAGCTCTTCGGCAAGCGCAAGGTGGCGCCCGAGCTCTCGCCCTCCAAGACCTGGGAAGGCCTGATCGGCGGCGTGGCCAGCGCCACCGCCATGGGCGCGGCGCTGTACTGGGCCACGCCCTTCAACCCGTGGCAGGCAGCGCTCATGGCCTTCATGATCTGCCTCTTGGGCTTCTTCGGCGGGCTGGTGATGTCGGCCATCAAGCGCGACCGCGGCGTGAAGGACTGGGGCTCCATGATCGAAGGCCACGGCGGCATGCTCGACCGGCTCGACTCGGTGATCTTCGCGGCGCCGATCTACTTCCACGCGCTGCGCTACTGGTGGGTGCCGTGAGCCCGGCGGCGAAGAAGACCGCGGTCAAGGTGGACCGCATCGTCGACGACACGCCGCTCGAATGCGCCGACGCCGCCGCGCTGCTGCGTTGGTACAAGAAACACCACGCCACGCACGCCGGCGTCTGGCTGCGCATCGCGAAGAAAGCCAGCGGCATCGCCTCCGTCGACCACCCCGAGGCGCTGGAGATCGCGCTGTGCTTCGGCTGGATCGACGGCCAGCGCAAGAGCCAGGACGCGCAGTTCTTCCTGCAGCGCTTCACGCCGCGCACCGCGCGCAGCATCTGGTCGAAGATCAACCGCGACAAGGCCCTGAAGCTCATCGACGAGGGCCGCATGCAGCCCGGCGGCCTGGCCGAGGTGGAACGCGCCCGCGCCGATGGCCGCTGGGAGGCGGCCTACGACGCCCCGAGCGTGGCCACCGTGCCGCCCGACCTGCAGGCCGCGCTCGACGCCAACCGCAAGGCCAAGGCCTTCTTCGCCACGCTCGATGCGCGCAACCGCTTCGCCGTGCTGTTCCGCACGCAGGGCGCGAAGAAGCCCGAGACGCGCGCCCGGCGCATCGCGCAGTTCGTCGAGATGCTCGCCAAGGGCGAGAAGATCCACCCCTGAGCTTTCGCCTTGCGGTGCGCGCCGCTCACTGCGGCCCGGTGCCCGTCGCGATGACCGCGAGCTGGTCGGGGTCCACGATGCGGATGCGCTTGTAGCTCATGTCGATCACGCCTTCCGCGACCAGCCGCCCCAGCTCCTTGTTGATGGTCTGGCGCGACAGCCCGAGCATCGCCGCGAGGTCGTTCTGCGACAGCCGCACCGGCAGGCTCGCCGCCGCCTCCACCTGCATGCCGTAGAAGTGGATCACGCTCATCAGCGTGGCGGCCACGCGCCCGCGCACCGAGTTCAGCATCTGGTTCTGCAGCAGCACCACGCTCAGCCGCTGGCGCTTCAGGCCCAGCCGGGCCACGCCGCGCCACAGCGCAGGCTCGGCGTCGAGCACCGCGATCACGGCGTCGCTGGGCAGGTGGACGATCACCGAGTCTTCGTGCGCGTGGTAGTCGTAGGGCAGCGGCACGTCCTCGAGCAGGCGCACCAGCGGCGCCACCTGGCCGGGCCCGAGCAGCGCGTTGACGTACTTGCGCCCCTGCGGGCTCATGCTGCTGATCTCCAGGCAGCCTGACACCACCGCCAGCAGCTCGCGCTTGTGGCGGTCGCGCGCCAGCACCTGCGTGCGGCGGCGGTAGCGCACCAGCCGCGCCGACTTCATGAGCTCGGCGCGGCGCGCGTCGGGCCATTGGGAGAACAGCTCGTTCCAGCGCAGCGCGCGGTCGAGCAGCTCGGCGCTGTCTTCGGCGTCGGGAGGGGGGGTTGCAGGTGGTCGGGTCAGCGGGTTCTCCCTGCCCTGGTGTTCACGAATCTGTCAAAGCGTTGACAGATTCGGGGGCCCTTCATTTCTATCGTAAGCCCCGGACATCGACAAGCACACAGGCGGCACCGCCTTGCGGCTCGCCACACCGGAGACAACCCAAATGAAGAAGACAGCCACCGCGGCCCTCGCGCTCGCGGCCTGCGCCCTTGCGTCCGCGCAAAGCACCGTGAGCGTCTACGGCACGCTCGACCTGTACGTGGCGCACGCCAGGTCGGGCCCCACCTCCTCCACGCGGCTGGAGGACGGCGGCCAGACCGCCTCGCGCATCGGCTTTCGCGGCACCGAGGACCTGGGCGGCGGCCTGGGGGCGCACTTCACGCTGGAGAGCGGCTTTGCGCCCGACACCGGCAACGGCACGCTGCCCGGCCCCGCGATGTCGTTCAGCCGGCAGTCCTTCGTCGGGTTCTCGGCGCCGTGGGGGCAGATCGACGCGGGCCGCATGTACACGCCGATGTTCTACGCGCTGTTCAAGGCCGACCCCTACGGCCTGAACTCGGTGTTCTCGCCGATCAACCTGGTGGCCGCCACCGACGCGCAACCGGGCCTCACGCCCTTCGCGGCCCGCGCCAGCAACATGGTGCGCTACCGCACGCCGGCCAGCATGGAGTTCTTCGCCGACCTGGCCTACGCGCCCGGCGAATCGAGTGCGCCGAGCCACCAGAGCGGCAACGTCTACGGCGGCAACATCGGCTGGGCGCGCAAGCCGTACTACATCGCCTATGCCTTCCAGCGCGCGCGCTCGGGCTCGGCGGCGGCGCCCGTGGCCTCGCCCGCCACCACGACCTACCAGGCGCTGACCGGCTCCTACGAGTTGCCCTCGATCGGCCTGCAGCTGTACGCCAGCTACGTGCGCAACGCCTCGAGCCTGCCCAACGTGCCGACCGCGAAGCTCGTGAACCTGGGTGCCACCTACAACGTGACGCCGGCCTCGAACCTGATCTTCGGCGCCACGCAGCGCAAGGTGGCCGAGAGCGAACGCTCGCAGCTGGCCTGGACGCTGGGCTACGACTACTACCTGAGCAAGCGCACCGTGGTCTATGCGCGCTGGCTGCGCCTGCTGAACCGGCACGGCGCCTCGGCCTCGCTCGGGACCATTCCGGTGATCGCCAACAGCGGCAACGACGTGCGCGTGCTCGCCACCGGCATCCGCCACAACTTCTGACTTCCGAACCCTTCGCCATGCCCATGGACTTCTTCTCTTCGCAAGCCGAATCCCTCTCGGCGCTGTTCGCGCCGCGTGCCATCGCGGTGGTCGGCGCCTCGTCCAACGCGCAGAAGATCGGCGGCATTCCCGTCGACTACCAGCGCCGCTTCGGCTTCGAGGGCGCGCTCTACCCGGTCAACCCGAACGCCGACCGCATCCAGGACCTGCCCGCCTTCCCCAGCCTGCGCGCCATCGGCCAGCCGGTGGACCTGGCCATCCTCGCGGTGCCGTCGGCGCTGGTCGACGGCGCGCTCGACGACGCCATCGCGGCGGGCGTGAAGGGCGTGGTGCTGTTCTCCTCGGGCTTTGCCGAAGTGGGCGCCGAGGGCGCGGCGGCGCAGGCGCGGCTGGGCGACAAGGCGCGTGCCGCGGGCGTGCGGCTGGTCGGCCCCAACTGCCTGGGCTTCATGAACATCGCGCGCCACGTGTACGCCACCTTCTCGCCGGCGCCCGGCGTGGGCCGCGTGATGCCGGGACGCATCGGGCTGGTGAGCCAGTCGGGCGCGTTCGGCGCCTATGCCTACGCGATGGCGCGGGCGCGCGGCGTCGGCCTGTCGCTGTGGGCCACCACCGGCAACGAGGCCGACGTGCAGGTCGCCGACTGCCTGGCCTGGCTCGCGCAGGACCCCGACACCGACGTGATCATGGCCTACATGGAAGGCTGCCGCGACGGCCCCCGCCTGCGCGCCGCGCTGGCCCTGGCACAGGCCAACGGCAAGCCGGTGGTGATGGTCAAGGTCGGGCGCACCGCGCTGGGCGCCGAGGCCGCGGCCTCGCACACCGCCGCGCTGGCGGGCGACGACGCGGTGTACGACGCGGTGTTCCGCCAGTACGGCGTGCTGCGCGCGCGCAACCTCACGGAGTTCTTCGACCTGGCCCACAGCGCGGCCGTGGCGGGCCGCCCGCGCGACCGCTCGATCGGCCTGTTCACGCTCTCGGGCGGCGTCGGCGCGCTGATGGCCGACGAGGCCTCGGCCCAGGGCCTGGACGCCCGCCCGCTGAGCGAGACCGCGCAGGACACGCTGCGCCGCTGGGTGCCCTTCGCGGCGCCGCGCAACCCGGTCGACATCACGGGGCAGGTCACCAACGACATGACGCTGATCGATCGCACGGCCCGCGTGATGCTGGACGACCAGGGCTTCGCCTCGTGGATGGGTTTCCTGGCCGCCGCGGGCGCGTCGGACGCGTTCTGGCCCGTGCTGCGCTCGCTCGTGGCGTCGCTGCGCGAGGCGTATCCCGACACACTGCTGGCGGTGAGCACGCTGCTGACGCCACAGCGCCGCGCCGAACTCGAGGCGATGCGCTGCCTGGTGTTCGCCGACCCGTCGGACGGCATCCGCACGATCGCCGCGCTGGCGGGGCTGAAGCCTGCGGCGGCGGTGGCTGCGGCGCCCGCGTCGACCCAGGCGCCGTTGACGCTCGTGCCCGGCACGATGTCCGAGCCCGACGCGCTCGCGCTGCTGGCCGACGCGGGCGTGCCCGTGGTCGCGCACCGCGTGGTGCGCAGCGCCGACGAAGCGGCTGCCGCCGCCGAGGCGCTCGGCGAGGCGGTGGTCGTGAAGATCGTCAGTGCCGACATTCCGCACAAGTCGGACGTGGGCGGCGTGGCGCTCGGGCTGCGCGGCGCGGCGCAGGCGCGCGCGGCCTTCGAGCGCACGCGCGACCTCGCACTCACCGCACGGCCCGAGGCGCGGCTCGACGGCGCGCTGGTGGCGCGCATGCTGACGGGCGGCGTCGAATGCATCGCGGGCGTGCACCGCGACCCGGTGTTCGGGCCGGTGCTGATGTTCGGTCTGGGCGGCATCCACGTCGAGACGCTGCGCGACGTGTCGCTGCGCGCACTGCCGATCACGCGCGACGACGCGCTGGCCATGGTGCGCGACCTGCGCGCCTTCGCGATCCTGAACGGCGCGCGCGGCCGGCCGCCGGTCGACCTCGATTCGATCGCCGACGCGCTGTGCGCGCTGGCCGACTTCGCGCTGCGCGCGGGCGACTCGCTCGACAGCGCCGAGATCAACCCGCTGATCGCGCGCCCGCAGGCCGAGGGCGGCTGCGTGGCGGTCGACGCGCTGGTCGTCGGCCGCGCACGCTGAAGAACGACAACAACCACCGGAGACATCGCATGACGACGACATCGAAGAACGGACTCGGGCGCGCACTCGGCGCGGGCGCGGCACTGGTGCTCGCCGCAAGCGCGGCGGCGGCGGCCACGGAGGCGCCCTTCCCCTCCAAGCCCGTGCGCATCATCGTGCAGTACCAGGCGGGCGGCTCGACCGACATCCTCGCGCGGCTCGTGGCCGAGGGGCTGTCCAAGCGGCTGGGCCAGCCGGTGGTGGTCGAGAACCGCAGCGGCGCGGGCGGCATCATCGGCACCGACTACGTCGCCAAGAGCCCGCCCGACGGCCACACGCTGCTGCTCACGGTGCCGGGGCCCGTCACCGCGAACCTGGTGCTCTACAGCAAGCTGCCCTACGACCCGCGCACCGACCTGCGCATGGTGTCGGACATCGCCACCACGCGCACCGTGCTGGCGGTGCACCCGTCGGTGCCGGCGACCGACTTCAAGAGCCTGATCGCCGCCGCGAAGGCCGCGCCCGGCAAATACTCGATGGGCTCGTGGGGCCCGGGCACGCAGCCGCACCAGGTGCAGGTGTACATGGACAAGGCCTACGGCCTGCAGACGATGCACGTGCCCTACAAGGGCGAGAGCCCGATGGCGATCGACCTGATCGGCGGCGTGATCCAGATGACCGTGGGCTCGGTCACCACGCTGCAGCCGTACATCAAGGCCGGCAAGCTGCGCCCGCTGGCCGTGGCCGGCCCCCGGCGCGCCCGCGCGCTGCCCGACGTGCCCACCTTCGCCGAGCAGGGCTATGCCGACGAGGTCTACGCCATGACCGGCCCGACCTCGCTGATGGCACCGGCCAAGACGCCCGACGCCATCGTCGAGCGCCTGGGCCGCGAGGTCAGCGCGGTGGTGCGCCAGCCCGAGGTGAGCCGGCGCATCGAGGAGCTCGGCGCCGAGCCCGTGGGCAACCTGCCGCCCGAGGCCGCCGCGGCCTACAAGGCCTTCCTGCCCGTGACGCTGAAGCTCATGCAGGCCACGGGCGTGAAGCTCGACTGAACCGCCTTCCCCCTCTCCCCTTTTTTCCGAACCCCGAGGTCTTTCCCATGAACGCTCCCGCTCCCGTGCCCGACATCGCCGCCGCCCGCAAGGCGCTCGCCCGTTCCATCGGCCTGGCCGCCTTCGTCTACGGCTACCCGCTCACCGAGACCTACCGCACCTGCGCCATGCAGACCGCGCCGCGCGCCGAACGCCGCAGCGGCGCCTCGGCCGGCTCCGACGTGCGCGCGCCGCTGAACACGCTGCACCACGCGCCGCGCCCGTCCACCCACGAAGACCGCGACGTGGTCACGCCCGCCAACGACCTGCTCTACACCATGGCCTGGCTGCACCTGGCGCACGGGCCGATGCTGCTCACCGTGCCCGCGTCGTCGCGCCATCCGGGGCGCTACTTCGTGCTGCCGCTGTACGACGCCTACACCGAGAACTTCGAGAACCTGGGCCCGCGCAACTGCAACCCCGAGGGCGAGACCGTGGTGCTCGTGGGCCCCGGCGGCACGGTGCCGGAATCGCTGGCCGCCGCCCACCGCGTGGTGCGCTGCCCGACCGACCTGGTCTGGCTCATCGGCCGCATCCTGGTGGGCGACGAGAGCGACTGGCCGGCCGCGCGCGCGCTGCAGTCGGAGATCCAGCTCCAACCCGCACCCGGCACCGTGCTGCAGGGCCGCCCGGCCGCCATCGAACAGTGGGCTGGCCCGCACGAAGACGCCATGGCCGCCGCCTTCGAGCACGGCGAACCGGCCGCAGACGTGGCGCCGCGCTTCTTCACCAACGTGTGCCACGCGCTGGCCGAGGCGCCGGGCCGCGTGGAAGACCGCGCGCTCGTGGCGTGGTTCGGCCAGGGCGGGCTGCTGGCCAACGCCGCGTTCTCGTGGGACGCACTCGAAGCACCGCTGCGCGAAGGCCTGATCGAAGGCTTCGCCGAGGGCGTGCAGCTGGTCGGCGCGGTGGGCCGCAACCGCCGGCCCAAGCCCTGGTCGATGACGCCGGCCACCGGCCGCTACGGCAACGAGTTCCTCGGCCGCGCGCGCACCGCCTACCTGGGCCTGGGCGCGCTGGCCACCAGCGAGGCGGTGTACGCCGCCGCGCACCACGACGCCACGCAGGAACCGCTGGACGGCCAGCGCCGCTACACGATGCGCTTCGAGGCCGGCGACCTGCCGCCCGCGGACGCCTTCTGGTCGGTCACGCTGTACGACAGCGACCGTTTTCTCTACCCCAACGACATCCGCCGCCACGCCATCGGCGACCGCACGCCCGGGCTGAAGCGCAACGCCGACGGCAGCCTCGAACTGGTGGTGAGCCACGCGCGCCCCGCCGACGCCGCCAACTGGCTGCCCGCGCCGGCCGGGCGCTTCTACCTGATCCTGCGCATGTACTACCCGCGCGAAGGCGTGCAGGGCTGGCGTATCCCGGCGCTGCAGGCACAACAGGGCTGAGCACGATGCAACCGCACACCGACGCCACCCTGCAAGCCCTGGCCGAAGAGGCCGTGGTCTACGCCTACCCGCTGTACGAGATGTGCCGCATGCGCGCGGCCACGTCGCCGCAGCGCACCGATGCCGCCGGCGAGGCGCCCAAGCCGCTGCGCTGGTGCAACGTGTTCACGCACGCGCGCCAGCTGCTGGGCGCGGGCAAGAGCCGCGTCGTCACGCCGAACAACGACACGCTCTACACCAACGCCTGGCTCGACCTGGGCGAGGGCCCGCTCGTGATCGACGTGCCCGACACCGCCGGGCGCTACTACGTGCTGGGCCTGCTCGACTTCTTCACCAACCCCTTCGCCCACCTGGGGCAGCGCCTCACGGGCACGGCGGCGCGCGCCTTCGTGGTCACGCCGCCGGGATGGCGCGGCACGCTGCCCGCGGCCTTCGACGCGCCGAGCGCGCGCATCGAGGCGCCCACGCGCTGGCTGTGGATCATCGGGCGCCTGCTGGTCGACGGCCCGCAGGACGTGCCCGCCGTCAACGCGCTGCAGGACGGCTTTCTCGTGCGCACGCTGGCCGACTGGGAGGCCGGCCGCCGCTCGGCGCCGCGCGCCTTCGATCCGGCCTGCGACCCGAAGGCGCCGCTCACGGCCGCGCACTTCGCCACGCAGGTGAACGCGGCGCTGCGCGACAACGCGCCGCCGGCTGGTGATGCAGCGCGGCTGGCGCGCTACGCATCGCTCGGCATCGGGGCCGATGCAGGCGCACTCGACGACGGCCAGCGCGCCGCGCTGCAGGCCGCGCTCGACACCGTGCTGCCCCGGCTGCGCGAGGCGCAGTCGGGCCGCACCACGGCCTCAGGCTGGGTGCAGATGCCGCTCGTGGAAGGCTCCTTCGGCGACGACCACCTGGCGCGCGCGCTGATCGCGCTCAAGTACATCGGCATGCTCGAAAGCCGCGAGGCCACCTACCCGATGGCCTGGCACGACGCCGCCGGCGAGGCCCTCACCGGCCAGCGCCGCTACACGCTGCGCTTCGCGCCCGACGCACTGCCGCCGGTCGACGCCTTCTGGTCGCTCACGATGTACGACACGCGCGACTACATGCTGGTGGACAACCCGATCGACCGCTACGCCATCGGCGACCGCACGCCGGGGTTGCGGCGCGACGCGGACGGCGGGCTCACGCTGCACATCCAGCACGCACCGCCCGAAAGCGAGGCCGCGCTCGCCAACTGGCTGCCCGCGCCCGAAGGCCGCTTCTACCTGTGCCTGCGCGCCTACGTGCCGCGCGCCGAACTGCTCGACGGCCGCTACCAGCTGCCGCCCCTCACCGTCACCAAGGATTCCGCATGAGCGCCACCGCTGAAAAACCCCAGGCAACCGAAGAAGAAAAGCCCTTCCTCATCGTCGGCACCGGCACCGAGACCGTCGCGCCGGGCCTGCACATCCTGCGCGGGCAGGGCCAATCGTTCGTGGCCGAGACCAACGTGGGCCTGGTCGTGGTCGACGCCGGCCCGGGCGGCTCGGTGACGCAGGGCATGATCGACGCGCTGCGCCAGCTCAGCGACGCGCCGGTGCACGCGCTGTGCTTCAGCCACGGCCACATCGGCTACAACGCCGGCGTGCCGATGTGGCTGGCCCATGCCGCCGCGCGCGGCGATGCGCCGCCGCGCATCATTGCGCACCGCAACGTGCCGCGCCGCCTGGCGCGCTACCGCGAGACGCTGGCCCTGCAGCACCGCATGGCCGAGATCCAGTTCAACCGCCCCGCCGGCTTCTTCGACCACCGGCTGGTGACGCACCCGCCCACCGAGACCTTCGACGACGTGCTGCAGATCGGCAGCGGCGAGCGCCGCATCGAGCTGCGCTGGGCGCCCTCGGAAACCGACGACGCGATCGCGCTGTGGAGCCCGGCGCAGCGCGTGCTGTACGGCGGCGCGGCGCTGATCGACTCCATTCCCAACATCGGCACGCCCTTTCGCACGATGCGCGACACGGTGCGCTGGGCCGACACGCTGGAGGCGCTGGCGGCGTTGAAGCCGCGCAAGGCGGTGCGCGAATTCGGCGCCACGCTCGAGGGCGAAGACCAGGTGCAGCACGTGCTCCTGCACACGGCCCGCGCGCTGCGCTGGGTGCGCGCCGAGGTGGTGCGGCTCATGAACGAAGGGCTCAACGAGCGCGACATCCTGGCGCGCATCCGCTTTCCCGACGAGCTGTTCGCGGTCGAGTGGATGAAGCCCACCTATGGCGACCCCGGCTACATCGTGCGCGACATCTACCGCTCCGAGAACGGCTGGTGGGACCGCAACCCGACCTCGCTGCACCCGGCCGCGCCCGAGGCCATCGGCCGCGCGGTGGCCGACGCCATCACCGACAAGCGCGGCGTGATCGACCAGGCACGCGCGCTGGCGGCAGGCAGGCAGTGGCAGCTCGCGCTGCACGTGATCGACCTGCTGGCCACCGCCGAGGGCGAGGCCAGTGAGATCGCCGAGGCGCGCTCGCTCAAGGCCGAATGGCTGCGCGAGCGGGCACGCGAAGTGCCCAGTTACGTCTCGCGCAACCTGTATCGCGTGGGCGCGGACATGATCGAACAGGGCACGCAGGCGCGCTTCGGCATCCGCTGAGGCCTTTCCATCGGAGACACGGACCATGACAACGACAACACCATTCCGCTTCGGCCTGCGCACGCTGCTGGCCGCCTGCTCCCTGGCCGCACTGGCAACGGCCAGCCACGCACAGGCCGACAGCTACCCCGACAAGCCCGTGACGCTGGTGGTGCCCACCGCGGCGGCCGGCGGCACCGACACCATCGCGCGGATCATCGGCGACGGCCTGGGCAAGATCCTGAAGCAGCCCTTCGTGGTCGACAACCGCCCGGGCGCCAACGGCATCCTCGGCAGCGAGGTGGTGGCGCGTTCCACGCCCGACGGCTACCGGTTGCTGTTCACCTACGCCGCGACGATGGTGGTGAACCCCAGCCTCTACAAGAAGCTGCCCTACGACCCGCTGAAGGACTTCATGCCGATCGCCCAGGTCGGGCGCGGCGGCAACCTGCTGCTGGTGCGCAAGGACCTGCCGGTGAAGACCATCCAGGAGTTCGTCGCCTACGCCAAGGCGCGCCCCGACAAGCTCAGCTACTGCTCGTGGGGCAACGGCTCGGGCGGCCACCTGGCGATGGAAAGCCTCAAGAAGCAGGCCGGCCTCGTCATGACACACGTGCCCTACAAGGGCAGCGGCCCCTGCGTGCAGGACCTCGTGGGCGGCCAGGTCGATGCGGCCTTCGCCGACATCTCCTCGACCGTGGAGATCGTGCGTGCTGGCCGCATCCGGGCGCTGGCCAACAGCGGCCCCTCGCGCATCCCGATGCTGCCCGACGTGCCGACCATGACCGAGAGCGGCTACCCCTTCACCACCTACGCCTGGTACGGCCTGCTGGCGCCGGCCAAGACGCCGCCGGCCGTCGTGAAGAAGCTCAACGAGGCCGTGAACCAGGTGCTGCGCGACCCCGCGGTGGTGCGCCGCATGTACGAGCTGAACTTCAACGACCTGCCGCAGAACACGCCCGAGCAGTTCACCGCCACGATCCGCAGCGACCTGCGCGACTGGGGCGCGCTGGTGAAGGACATCGGCCTGACGCTCGAATGACCGCCTGAGCGGCCCTGACCAAGGGTAAGCAACATGGTCGGGCGGCGGCGCTTCCCACACACTGCGCCGTGACAGGCACGGTTTCTGCTCATCGGCTGCGCGATGGCAACTGCGCCAGCGCGCACCATGACCGAGCTTCTTCACTTCAGCCGACAACTCACCGCCGAAGCCCAGGCGCAGGCCTCGGGCGTGGGCGCCTGGGACCAGCACTACGAGCAGCTGTCCAACGGCCGCTTCGAGGGGCTGGCCGAAGACCTGCACCTGGACTTCGTGCAGGTCTTCCACGAGCGCGCCAACCAGACCGTGCTGCAGCGCGGCCGGGGCCGCCCCGGCGCCATCGCCTTCGCCCTCACCGAAACGGCCGCCCCGGGCAGCTGGTACTGCGGCCACGACCTGGGCGGGCGCCAGCTCAGCGCGTTGCCGCCGCGGGGCGAGTTCGAGCTGCTGGCCGGCGCCGGCATGGACCTGATGGCGGTGTGCGTCGACACCGAACCGCTGGCGAAGCTGGCCACCACCCTGTTCGGCCCCGACTTCGAGCTGCGCATGCCGGCGCCCGCGCCGGTGCAGCACCCCGGCTTCGACGAAACCGCCTTCACCCGCCTGCTGGGCGCCGCCCTGTCGCTGGCGCGCGACAACCTCGCGCAGCTCGAACAGCCGGCCGCGCGCCACATGCTGTCGCTGTCGCTGGCCGACGCGGTGCTGCAGTGCATGGGCTCGAAGGCCTTCGAGGCCCGGCTGCCCGCCAGCACGGCGGCGCGCCGCCACATCGTGGCCAAGGCGCGCGAGTACATGCAGGCGCACGCCGACGAGCCCATCAGCGTGCCCGACCTGTGCGCGGCCACCGGCGTGTCGCGCCGCTCGCTGCAGTACGCCTTCGAGGACGTGCTGCACCTGAGCCCCGTCACCTACCTGCGCGTGATGCGCCTGAACCGCGTGCGCTGCGAGATGCAGGCCTGCCGCGACGACACCATCGGCGACATCGCCGCGCGCTGGGGCTTCTGGCACCTGTCGCGCTTTGCCATCGACTACGCGCGCCTGTTCGGCGAGCTGCCGTCCGCCACGCGCGCGCGGTGGTTTGCCAAATCTTGATAACGCCCGCGCCGGCGGCGCTCTTACCTTCGCGGTTGTCCACCACAACACGCGAAGAAGGATGCAGCCATGCGCAGCAGCTACCACCGAACGCCCGGCCGCGGCGCCGCACGGCGTCTCCTGGGCACCGCCCTGGCCTCTGCCCTGGCGCTCGCCCTCGGCCCCCTGAGCATTGAGCCGGCCCGGGCCCACGGCGGCGCGGCCCACATGGTGGCGCTGAAGAAGACGGTGGAAGACTTCGGCGGCACGCTGCGCTGGGACAGCTTTGCCAACGTGTTCACCGTGGCGCGCAACGGCACGCTGGTGCGCCTGAAGCCCGGCTCGAAGACGGCGCTGGTCAACGGCCAGCCGATGCAGCTCGATGTGCCCGTGGTCATGCGCAAGGGCGCGGCCTACGTGCCGCACGACTTCGTGAACCAGGTGTTCCAGTCGAGCCTGGACAAGACCTTCGTGGTCGAGCGCGTGCCCAACCCGCTGAACCCGCTCACCGAGGCCGAGATCCAGGCCACGCTCGAGGTGCTGAAGGCCTCGGGGCGCCACAAGGCCGGCCTGCGCTTCACCGAGATCAGCGTGAAGCGCCCGCCCAAGGACGAGGTCTGGAACTTCGCGCTCACCGGCCAGCCCGTGCGCGCGCCGCGCCAGGCGGCCTTCGTGGCGCTGGACGGCAAGAAGGTCATCGAGGGCACGGTCGATCTCGCGGCGCGCACGCTCACCGCATGGAAACCCATCGAGGGCGCGCACGGCATGGTGCTGCTGGACGACTTCGCCAGCGTGCAGAGCGCCATCGAGGCCAGCCCCGACTACGCCAAGGCCCTCGCCACGCGCGGCATCGCCGACGTGAAGAAGGTGGTGGCCACGCCGCTCACCGTGGGCTACTTCGACGGCAAGGACTCGCTGCGCCAGGAAGACCGCCTGCTGAAGGTGGTGAGCTACCTGGACGTGGGCGACGGCAACTACTGGGCGCATCCCATCGAGGGCCTGGTGGCGGTGGTCGACCTGGAGCAGAAGAAGGTCATCAAGATCGAGGACGGCGGCCTGGTGCCCGTGCCGCTCAAGCCCACGCCCTACGACGGGCGCGACCGCGCGGCCACGCCCGCGCCCAAGCCGCTGGAGATCACCGAGCCCGAGGGCAAGAACTACACGATCACCGGCCACACGATGCACTGGCGCAACTGGGACTTCCATGTGCGGCTCGACTCGCGCGTGGGCCTGGTGCTCTCCACCGTCACGTACAACGACAAGGGCACGAAGCGCAAGGTGATGTACGAAGGCTCGCTGGGCGGCATGATCGTGCCCTACGGCGACCCCGACACCGGCTGGTACTTCAAGGCGTATCTCGACTCGGGCGAGTACGGCATGGGCACGCTCACCTCGCCCATCGAGCCCAACAAGGACGCGCCGCAGAACGCCGTGCTGCTGGACGCCACGCTGGCCGACTACACCGGCGCACCCACCAAGGTGCCGCGCGCCATCGCCGTCTTCGAGCGCTATGCCGACCCCGAGTTCAAGCACCAGGAAATGGGCAAGCCCAACATCAGCACCGAGCGGCGCGAGCTGGTGGTGCGCTGGATCAGCACGGTGGGCAACTACGACTACCTGTTCGACTGGGTGTTCGCCGAGAACGGCACCATCGGCATCCACGCGGGCGCCACCGGCATCGAGGCCGTGAAGGGCGTGAAGGCGCGCACCATGCAGGACCCGACGGCCGCCGAGGACACGCGCTACGGCACGCTGCTGGACCACCACATCGTCGGCACCACGCACCAGCACATCTACAACTTCCGCCTCGACCTCGATGTGGACGGCGAGCAGAACACGCTCACCGAGGTCGACCCCGTGGTGCTGCCCAACACGCGCGGCGGCCCGCGCACCAGCACCATGCAGACGGTGCAGCGCACGGTGCGCACCGAGCAGCAGGCGGCGCAGAAGTTCGACCCATCGACCATCCGCCTGCTGAGCAACCCGTCGCGCAACAACAAGGTCGGCAACCCGGTGTCCTACCAGCTCATTCCGTACGCGGGCGGCACGCACCCCATTGCCAAGGGCGCCAACTTCGCGAAGGACGAGTGGATCAACCACCGCCTGAGCTTCATGGACCGCCAGCTCTGGGTGACGCGCTACGACCCCGAGGAGCTGTTCCCCGAAGGCAAGTACCCGAACCGCTCCAACAAGGACACGGGCCTGGGCCAGTTCACGGCCGACAACCAGGAGATCGTGAACACCGACAACGTGGTGTGGCTCACCACCGGCACCACGCACGTCGCGCGCGCCGAGGAGTGGCCGATCATGCCGACCGAATGGGTGCATGCGCTGCTCAAGCCCTGGAACTTCTTCGACGAGACGCCGACGCTGGGGCTGAACCGGCCCGCAAAATGACCGCCGCGAACAACGAGGCCATCGGCCGCTACGAAGACCTGATGACGCTGGCGCCCGCGCTGCAGGCGCCGACCTACCGCCAGATGGACCGGCTCTACGCGACGCGCGCGATCCGGCGCGGCACGCACGTGCATCCGCTGCCCGAGGGCAGGCCCATCGACGCGCAGCACTTCGGTATCGACGCGTTCATGGCGCGCAACCACACGGCCGGCCTGCTGGTGATCAAGGACGGCCACGTCGTGCTCGAGCGCTACGCCATGGGCAACAACGCGGCGACGAAGTGGCTGTCGTTCTCGGTCGCGAAGTCGCTGACCTCCACGCTGGTCGGCGCGGCTGTGAAAGATGGCCACATCGCCAGCCTCGACGATCCGGTGGTGCGCTACCTGCCCGCGCTGCATGGCTCGGCGTATGACGACGTGACGGTGAAGCAGGTGCTGCAGATGAGCTCGGGCGTGGCCTGGAACGAGGACTACCTCGACGCCGGCTCCGACCGGCGCCAGCTCATGCGCGTGCAGCTCACGCGCGAAAAGGGCGCGGTGCTGAAGTTCATGGCGCAGCGCCCGCGCGTGGCGCCGGCAGGCACGCGCTTCAACTACAGCACCGGCGAGACCTGCCTGGTCGGCGAGATCCTGGCCAGCGCGATCCGCCGGCCGATCAGCGACTACCTCTCGCAAAAAATCTGGGCGCCCTTCGGCATGGAGGCCGACGCCTACTGGCAGCTCGATGCGGTCGATGGCCAGGAGTTCACCGGCAGCGGCGTGAACGCCACGCTGCGCGACTTCGGGCGCTTCGGCCTGTTCGTGCTCGGTGGCGGCGTGGCCGGCGGCCACAAGGTGCTGCCCGACAGCTGGGTGGCCGATGCCACGCGCGTCGACGCGGCCAGCCACCTTGCGCCCGGCACGCTCGCGGGCTTCGAGCCGATGGGGTACGGCTACCAGTGGTGGACCTTCCCGACCGGCGAGAAGGCGCTGCCCGAACTCGACGGCGGCCTGTTCGCCGCGCTCGGCATCTTCGGCCAGCAGGTCTACATCCATCCGAAGGAACGGCTCGTGGTCGCGATCCACAGCACCTGGCCGGCGCCGATCCACCCGCCGAGCCTGGTCGAGACCGATGCGCTGCTCGGCGCACTGACCGCCGCGCTGCGCACCTGAACAGAGCGTGGCGCACGCCACGCTCTGCACTGCGTCAGGAGAAGATCACCTGCGCGTCGGTGTACTCCTTCAGCCCTTCTTCCGCGAACTCCACGCCGAGCCCCGAAGCCTTCACGCCGCCGAAGGGCGCGTTGGGCTGGATGGCGCCGTGCTTGTTGATCCACACCGAGCCGCATTCCAGGCGTGACGCGATGCGCTTGGCGTGCTCGATGTCCTCGGACCACACGGAACCGCCGAGGCCGTTCTCGCTGTCGTTGGCGGCGCGGATGGCCTCTTCGACGTCGGTGTAGCGGATGACGGGCAGCGCGGGCCCGAACTGTTCTTCGTCGACCAGCGCATCGCCGTTCTTCAGGCCCGCGACGATGGTCGCGGGGAAGAACAGGCCCTCGCCCGGTTCGCCGCCCGCGAGCACCTGGCCCTTCTTTTTCGCGTCGGCCACGAGCCGCGCGACCTTGTCGAACTGCATGCGGTTCTGCACCGGGCCGAGCACGTTCTTTTCGTCCATGCCGTCGCCCATCGGCACCTGCTTCGCAAAGGCCGCGAGGTGCTCGCACACCTCGTCGTGGATGCTGGCGTGCACGTACAGCCGCTTCATGGCCGCGCAGGTCTGGCCGTTGTTGAGGAACGCGCCCCAGAACAGGCCTTCGGCGATGGCCTTGGGGTCGGCGTCGGGCAGCACGATGCCGGCGTCGTTGCCGCCGAGCTCGAGCGTGAGCCGCTTCATGGTGCTGGCGGCCGACTGCATCACCTTCTTGCCGGTGGCGCAGGAGCCGGTGAACACGATCTTGCGGATGACGGGGTCGCTCGCCATGTCGGCGCCGAGGTTCGACGTGCGGTCGTCGCAGCTCACGCTGTTGACCACGCCTTCGGGCAGCACCTCATTGAGAAGTTCGACAAAGCGCAGCGTGGCCAGCGGCGTGTACGGCGAGGGCTTGATGACGACCGTGTTGCCCGTGCGCAGCGCCGGCAGCACGTGCCACACGGCGATCAGCACGGGGAAGTTCCACGGCGTGATCGAGCCCACCACACCCACAGGCTTGCGGAAGATCTCGACGTGGCCCTGCGCGTTGTCCTGCAGCACGCGCGGCGGCAGCGACAGCGCCGCGGTGGCGCCGGCCCAGGCCGCGGCGCCGCCCAGTTCCCAGCGGGAACCCAGGCCGTTGAGCGGCTTGCCCTGCTCCAACGTGAGCAGGCGCGCGAGCTCTTCGGCGTGCGCGCCGATCTTCTCGGTCACGGCGCGGCAGGCGGCGGCCAGTTCGTCGTCGGACTTGCGCGACCAGCTCGTGAAGGCCTTCTGCGCGGCGGCCACGGCGGCGGCGAGGTCGTCGCGCGAACCGTTCGGCGCGGTGCCGATCACCTGGCCGTTGGCGGGGTTGCGCACTTCGAAGGAAGCCGTGCCTGGCACCGCGCGACCGCCGATCGTCATTCTTGTCTCTTGCATTGCTTTGTCCTGGTTGGGTTGACGCTGGCGCGCGCCGCCGCAGGGCGGGCGCGCCAGGTCACTGTAGGAAAAGCAGGGGCCGGCGTCTTGGAGCCAGGCGTCAGCGAATGGACTCAGGCGTCAGTCAGTGCGTCAGCGGCCCGAGCGCCAGGCGCCCCGGCGGCACGCCGTAGCGCTTGCGGAACTCGCGGTAGAAGAACGACAGGTCGTTGAAGCCGCAGTCGTAGGCGACCACCGCGATGGCCGGCGCGGGGCCGCCCTGCCGGGCCGCTGCGTCAAGCGCGGCGCGCGCCGCCGCCAGCCGCGTGTCGAGGATGTGGCGGCTCGGCGAGACGCCCAGCGCCTCGAAGGCCCGCTGCAGCAGCCGCGGCGACACGCCCAGGTGGCGCGCCAGTTCGCCCGCGTGGAAGGCCGGGTCGTGGAACTGCAGCGCCACGTGGTCCATCGCGCGGCGCAGCACGCCCTCGCCGGCGTTGCGCGACAGCAGCGCCGGCGCCTGCCGCGCGCGCTCGACCAGCACCGAGCCGAACACGCCGAGAAAGGCCTCGACCAGGTGCGCGTCGTCGGACTGTCCGCTGTCGAGCAGGCGCGCGAGGATGGCGCGCATCGCGAAGCCCAGCGCGTCGCCGCGTCGCACGCACACGCCGCCCTGCAGCGTGGGACCGAAGCGCGCGAGCATGTCGGCGCGCGGCAGGTGCACCGACACCTGCTGCGAGCTGGCGCCGTCGTAGACGAACTCCGAGGGCCGCGCCGAATCGATCAGCACGATGTCGCCGGCCTGCACCGCGATCTGCTGCGCGCCCTGGCACATGAGCGCGCCGCCGTGGTCCTGGAACACGAGGAAGAAATGCTCGCGGTCGTCGCGCCGGATGGCCTGCGCATCGCGGTGCACGCGCTGCAGGTTCTGGCCGATGAGCGCCACGTCGACCCCGCCGGCGCGCCGCACCTCGATGCCGCCCGAGACGGTCTGCTGGCGCGGCATGGGCACGGGGGTGAAGTTGCCGCACACGGCCTGCAGGCGCGGGCCGACGAGCTCGAACGGCATCTCGGCGCGCATCCGCGGCGTGAGGGGGCCGCCGCTCAGGTGCGCGGGCGAATCGAAGAAAGAAGCGCTCACAGAGGGTGTCTCCTTGCAGGGCGCCGGGCCAGCGCTCAGTCCTCGTCCATGACCCGCGAGCGGCCGAACCAGAAGCCGAGCACCAGGCCGACCGTGCCGGCACCGATGCCGCCCCACAGGCTCAGGAAAGTGTAGACGTTGTAGCGCCCCGGATGCTGCGCGAGCGCACTCGCCAGTGCGGGTTCATTGAGGCCGCCGAGCCCGCGCGCGGCGGCGTAGTCGAAGCCCGCGGCGCCCAGGAAATGCGGCGCCACGAGGATCGGCAGCGCCGTGAAGAACGGAAACCACGCGCCGCGCATCCGGCGCCAGCGCATGAAGATCGCCGCGACGAGCAGCACCGCGCCGACCGCGACGGTGCCCAGCGCGAAGGGCTGGCGCGCGAGCGGCAGCAGCCAGGGCCAGATCCACGGCAGCGGGTACAGCGGCCATTCGGCGCGCGGCGCCAACCCGCCCGGCCGCGCGACGACCGGCCAGCCCAGCGTGTCGAGGCCGCTGAACACCAGTGCCGACACGCAGGCCACGGCCGCGACGATCAGGCACACGCTGCGAAACGGGGACGCGCTGCCTTGCAGGAAGCCGGGCGATGGCTCCGGTGGCAACGCCGGCGACCGGGGCCAGCCCGACTGCCAGTGCCGCACGACGATCGACGTCGGCACCGGCGGCGGTGCCACGTCGCCGCGCACCAGCCAGTCGATGAACAGGATGCCGACCGCGAAAGCCATGACCGCCGTGAGCCATGCGCAGACACCCGGCATGTCGACGAAGCCGGCCGGCGTCAGCATCGGCAGCTGGCCGTAGGCCACGCCCGCAAAGCCGTAGAGCCAGATGATCGGCACCGAGAGGACCATGGCCGTGTGCATCAGCACCGCGTCGGTCTCGGCCGACTCGTGGCGCAGCGCCTGCGCGCGCGACCACGCCTCGCGCCAACTCACTTCGCCAGGGCTTTCAGCGCCATCTTGATGCCGTCGCTCACGCTCGCGTCCTTCGGCAGCGCCTTCAGCGCGAGCGCGGCCTCCTTGTCGCTGTAGCCCAGCGCCACCAGCGCCTGCAGGATGTCGGCCTGCGCGTCGGACGCGGCATGCGCCGGCAGGCCGATGTCGGCGCCCAGCTTGCCCTTGAGCTCCAGCAGCAGCCGCTCGGCGGTCTTCTTGCCGATGCCCGGGATCTTCACGAGCCGGCCCAGCTCCTGCGTGGTGATGGCCTGCGCCAGCTCGCCCACGCTCATGCCCGAGAGCAGGCCCAGCGCGGTGCGCGGGCCCACGCCGGTGATCTTGATGAGCTGGCGGAACGCCGCCCGCTCCTCGGCGGTGCCGAAGCCGTAGAGAATCTGCGCGTCCTCGCGCACGACGAAGTGCGTGAGCAGCGACACCTTCGCGCCGACGTTGGGCAGGTTGTAGAACGTGCTCATCGGCACGTCGACCTCGTAGCCGACGCCGTTGCAGTCCACCACCACCTGCGGGGGGTTGCGCTCTGCGAGCGTGCCGGTCAGTTTGCCTATCATGGGTGCCCTTTTTCCTTGAAATGTCCGGCGTGATTCTGCGACACACCTTTACCCCCCTGAACAATTCGCGCCTCGGCCACCTGTGCGGCCCGCTGGACGCGCACCTGCGCCGCATCGAGGACGCCCTGGGCGTGAAGATCGCGCACCGCCACGAGCAGTTCAAGGTCGACGGCCCCAAGGCCCCGGCGCAGCGCGCCATGGAGGTGCTGCAGGCGCTGTACGAGATCGCCCAGCGCGCCATCGATCCGGCCGTGGTGCAGCTCACGCTGGCCGGCGACGGCTCGATGAGCGACGAGGACGCGGCCATGCTCGTCACGCGCCGCGCCGACCTGCGCGCGCGCACGCCCACGCAGGCGCTGTACCTGGACAACATCGCCAAGCACGACATCACCTTCGGCATCGGCCCGGCCGGCACCGGCAAGACCTACCTGGCCGTGGCCTGCGCGGTCGATGCGCTGGAGCGCGCGGCGGTGCAGCGCATCGTGCTCACGCGCCCGGCCGTCGAAGCGGGCGAGCGCCTGGGCTTTCTGCCGGGCGACCTGACGCAGAAGGTCGACCCCTACCTGCGCCCGCTGTACGACGCGCTGTACGACCTCATGGGCTACGAGAAGGTGCAGAAAGCCTTCGAGCGCAACGTGCTCGAGATTGCGCCGCTGGCCTTCATGCGCGGGCGCACGCTGAACAACGCCTTCGTGATCCTCGACGAGGCGCAGAACACCTCGGTGGAGCAGATGAAGATGTTCCTCACGCGCATCGGCTTCGGCGCCAAGGCGGTGGTGACGGGCGACGTGAGCCAGATCGACCTGCCCAAGCAGCAGCTCAGCGGCCTGATCGACGCCGAGCGCGTGCTCAAGCGCGTGGCCGGCATCGCGACCACGCACTTCACGAGCGCCGACGTGGTGCGCCACCCGCTGGTGGCGAAGATCGTCGATGCCTACGACGGCCAGCGCAAGCGCTCGGGAGGCCACTGAGATGGCGGCCTCCCTGCTTCCGGCCCTGTCGCTGTCGCTGCAGTTCGGGCGCTTCAAGGGCGTGGAGCGCCACCGCGCCGCACTGCCGCGCCACAGCGTGAACCGCTGGATTCGCCATGCGCTGGACATCGACGGCGAGATCACCGTGCGCATCGTCGATGCCGAGGAGGGCCAGCGCCTGAACCGCGAGTTCCGCGGCAAGGACTACGCGACCAACGTGCTCACCTTCGACTATGCGCAGGGCCCGGTCGTGATGGCCGACCTGGTGCTGTGCGCGCCCGTGGTGGCGCGCGAGGCCAAGGAAAACCGCAAGACCCTCGCCGCGCACTACGCGCACCTGCTGGTGCACGGCACGCTGCACGCGCAGGGCTGGGACCACGAGACCAGCGAAGCCGACGCGGACGAGATGGAAGCGTACGAAATCGAGATCCTCGCGGGCCTGGGCATCCGCAGCCCGTACGGGCGCTGAGCGGAGGCCGCGGCGGTGTCGGACACCGATCCCTGGCTGCCGCGCTGGCTGCCGCTGCTGCGCGAATGCGCCGGCGACGGGCCGGTGCTCGAACTGGGCTGTGCAGCCGGTCGCGACACCGCCACGCTGGTCGAGGCCGGCTTGCGGGTGGTGGCGGTCGAGCTGTCGTCCGACGCCCTGGCGCAGGCGCGGCAACGCGTGCCCGCAGGGGCCGAGTTCCACTGCGGCGATTTCCGCGAGGCCTGGCCGCTGGCGCAGGGCGCCACGGTCGGCGCCGTGCTCGCGAGCCTGTCGCTGCACTACTTCGCGTGGGACGAGACGCTGGCGCTGGTGCGGCGCATCCACCGCGTGCTGCGGCCGGATGGCGTGCTGCTGTGCCGCCTCAATTCGGTCAACGACCGGCACCACGGCGCGCGCGGCCCGTCAGCCAGCGGGCGGGACGAAGATTTTTTCTACACGGTGGACGGCATTCCCAAGCGCTTCTTCGACCGCGCCGCGGTCGAGCGGCTGTTTGCCGACGGCTGGCAACTGCAGCACCTCGAGGAGGTGCGCGTGCTGCGCTACGACGAACCGAAGGTGGCGTGGGAAGCGGTGATCCGGCCTACGCCGTCATCTGCAACGGGATCGTGACCGGCCCGTCGTTCAGCAGGTGCACCTGCATGTCGGCGCCGAATTCGCCCGTTGCCACCACCGGGTGCGCGCCGCGCGCCTGCGCCACGAAGTACTCGTAGAGCCGGCGGCCCTCGTCGGGCGGCGCCGCGAGCGTGAAGCTGGGGCGGTTGCCGCCGCTCACGTCCGCGGCCAGCGTGAACTGGCTCACGACCAGCAGGCCCCCGCCGATGTCCTGCACGCTGCGGTTCATCTTGCCGGCCTCGTCCGAGAAGATGCGCAGCTTGAGGATCTTGGCGAGCAGGCGGTCGGCCACGCTGTCGCCGTCGCCGCGTTCGGCGCACAGCAGCACCAGCAGGCCGGCCTCGATGGCGCCGACGGTCTGGCCCGCGATGTCGACGCGGGCGTGGGCGACGCGCTGGAGCACGGCTTTCATGAATGGTGGTCCTCGAGTCGGGTGGCGCGCGCTTCCATGGTGAGCGGCAGCAGTTGGATGGTCACGCGCAGGCCGGGCACGGCGTCCATGAGCGACTGCTCCAGCTCGTCGCGCAGGTGGGCGGCGCGCTGCAGGGTCCAGTCGCCGGGCACGTGCATGTGCAGGTCGGCAAAGCGGCGCTGGCCGGCGCCGCGCGTCACCATGTCGTCGAAGCGCAGCCGGTCGCCCTCGGCATGGTTGGCGGCGAACGCGTCGAGCGTGGCGCGCACGGTGGCGAGCGTCTCGGCATCGAGCGCCTCGTCCATCAGGCCCTGCGACGAGCGCCACACGAGCTTGAAGCCCTCGCGCACGATGTTGAGCGCCACGCCGATGGCGATCAGCGGGTCGAGCCAGAGCCAGCCGCTGAAATGCACGGCCACGATGCCGACCAGCACGCCGACCGAGGTCCACACGTCGGTCATCAGGTGGCGCCCGTCGGCCTCCAGCGCGATGGAGCGGTGCGCGCGCGCCGCCCGGAACAGCACGAACGCCAGCGCCGCGTTGAAGCCCGAGCTGATCACCGACAGCGCCAGGCCCCAGCCCAGTTGCTCCAGCGGCTGCGGCGACAGCAGCCGCAGCACCGACACCCACAGGATGGCCACGGCGGCGGCCACGATCAGCAGGCCCTCGAAGCCGGACGAGAAGTACTCGGCCTTGTGGTGGCCGTAGGGGTGGTCCTCGTCGGCCGGGCGCTCGGCGATGGTGACCATGGCCAGCGCGAACATGGCGCTGGCGAGGTTGACGCACGACTCCATGGCGTCCGAAATCAGGCCCATCGAGTTCGTCAGGTAGCCGGCCCATCCCTTCAGGAGGATGGTGAGCAGGGCCACCGCGACGGAGACGCGAAGCAGCGTTTTAGGGGTCAACGTCATGCAGAAAGAACAAGATCAGGTAAAAAGGGCCTCTGCGCGCGGGCATTACGTCGCAGGAATCGACTGAATTATCAGCCGCGTGACCATATGTAACGCCTTCGGCTTAGTATTTGCGCTCATTGCGAAGCAATCAGTCACAGAGAGGCAAATGATGAAGAAATTTTTGACCGCCGCCCTCGGGCTCGCCATCGTCGGCGCCGCCACCCTGGCCCAGGCCCAGGCACCCGCTGCGGCAGCCCCGGCAACGCCCCCGCAGGCCGGGTTCGTGAAGACGGTGCGCGGCAACGTCCAGCTGCTCGACAGCGCCGGCGCCACCCGCAACGCCGCCCCCGGCGATGCGCTGGGCGCGGTCGATCGCATCGTGACCGGTCCCGACTCTTCCGCAGCCGTCGTGCTGCGCGACAACACCACGCTGATGGTCGGCCCCTCCTCGCGCATGGACCTGAAGGAATTCCACTTCGACGGCACCACCCGCGACGGCGGCATGCTCGTATCGCTGCTGCGCGGTTCGATGCGCATGATCACCGGCCTCATCGGCAAGACCAACCCCGACGCCGTGCGCGTCGAAACCCAGACCGCCACCATCGGCATTCGGGGCACGGACTTCATCGTGCAGACCGACGGCCAACCCTGAAAAGATGCAGACACCGCCACGCCGCTCCCCCCTTCTTCCCGCGACCGCGCTGGTCGCCCTTTTGTTGGCCGCCTGCTCCTCGCCGGGCACGCGCGTGGTGCTCCTGCCCCAGGCCGACGGCACACCCTCCGCCGTGGTGGTGCGCGCCAAGGACGGCGAAGAAGTGCTCTCCAAGCCCTACCAGCGCGCCACGGCGGCGGTGGGCGCGAGCGGTGCGCCGGTGGTCGACCAGGCCGACGCGGCCAAGGTCCAGGCCGAGAACAAGCCCCTGTTCGACATGCGCCCGCCGCTTCCGCAGCGCTACACGGTGTTCTTCGAGGTGGGCACCACCACGCTGACGGCGGCGTCGCAGCAGATCATGACCGAGGCATTGACCGCCGCGCTGGCCCGCAGCGGCGGCGACATCGTAGTGACCGGCCACACCGACACCAAGGGCGCCGGCGAACAGAACGACCAGCTGTCGCGCCGCCGCGCGCAGGAAGTGGTGCAGTTGTTCGTGGAACGCCAGTTCCCGGCGAACCGCATCGAGGCCGTGGGCCGCGGCGAACGCGACCTGGCCGTGCCCACCGCCGACGAGGTGGACGAGCCCCGCAACCGGCGCGTGACCATCGAGGTCCGCTGAGCCCTCACGCGAGCGCCCATTGAAAAAGGCCCCGAGGGGCCTTTTTTTGCGATCAGCTCAGGGTCACCCGCGCAAACTTGCGCTTGCCGACCTGCACCACGTAGCTGCCCGCGGGCAGCTTCAGGCCCTTGTCGGACACCACGACAGAATCGACCCTCACGCCGCCGCCGTCGATCAGGCGGTTGCCCTCGCCCGACGAAGCCGCCAGGTTGGCTTGCTTGAGCAGCTGGCCGATGCCCAGCGGGGCGCCGCTCAGCGCCACCTCGGGAATCTCGTCGGGCACGCCGCCCTTGCTGCGGTTGATGAAGTCCTGCTCCGCCGCATCGGCCGCCGCCGCGCTGTGGAAGCGCGCGGTGATTTCCTTGGCCAGCGCCACCTTGGCGTCCTTCGGGTTGCGCCCGGCCGCGATCTCGGCCTTCAGCGCCTCGATCTGCGCCACCGACTGGAAGCTCAGCAACGTGTACCAGCGCCACATCAGCGTGTCGGAGATCGACAGCACCTTGGCGAACATGCTGTTGGCGTCCTCGCTGATGCCGATGTAGTTGCCCTTGCTCTTGGACATCTTCTCGACGCCGTCGAGCCCTTCGAGCAGCGGCATAGTAAGTATGCACTGCGGCTCCTGGCCGTATTCCTGCTGGAGGTGACGGCCGACGAGCAGGTTGAATTTCTGGTCCGTGCCGCCCAGTTCGAGGTCGCTTTGCAGCGCCACCGAGTCGTAGCCCTGCATCAGCGGGTACAGGAACTCGTGCACCGAGATCGACTGGCCGGCCTTGAAGCGCTTGTTGAAGTCGTCGCGCTCCATCATGCGCGCCACCGTGTACTTGGCCGCCAGCTGGATCATGCCGCGCGCGCCCAGCGGGTCGCTCCACTCGGAGTTGTAGCGGATCTCGGTCTTCGACTCGTCCAGCACCAGCTTGGCCTGGGCGAAGTAGGTCTCGGCGTTGGCGCGGATCTGCTCGGCCGTGAGCGGCGGGCGGGTGCTGTTGCGGCCCGAGGGGTCGCCGATCAGCGAGGTGAAGTCGCCGATCAGGAAGATCACGCGGTGCCCCAGGTCCTGGAGCTGGCGCATCTTGTTGAGCACCACCGTGTGTCCGATATGAATATCCGGTGCGGTCGGGTCCAGGCCCAGCTTGATGCGCAGCGGCTTGCCGCTGGCTTCCGCCTTCTGGAGCTTCTTGATCCACTCGTCCTGCGGCAGCAGCTCGTCAGCGCCGCGGAGGGAGATTTCGAGGGCTTGTCTTACACCATCGGAGAGGCTGGTGGATGTAACAGATTCGGCGTTCATGGGCTTTTTTGGCGGTTTTTCCGGTGGCCGAAGCTATACTCAGCCCGACTTTTCAAGCGCCGGATTCTAAGCGGCGCTTTTTTCCGCACCGTCTCCTGCCGCCCTGAACGCACTGGGCCTTGCAGCACGGACCTGCAGAACCTGAGTTGGAATCCACAGTTTGATCAACGGCATACTCGCCGCCGAGGAGCTTCTCGCTTCCCGCGTGGCCTACACATTCCGGACGTACCCCAAGCAGATCACCGCAGCGATCGCTGCGATGCTGCTCAGCGCCGGCACCCTCGCGGTCGCCTCGCTCGGTCCCGACGCGTCCGACCTCCCCATCCAGCAAGTGCTCGAAGCCACCGCGCCGGTGTCTTTCGCCGACCAGTCGGCGTCGCTCGAGAACTTCAGCTTCACGCTGTTCCGCACCGACGTCTCGCGCTCCAGCGACACGGCCGAGGCGCTGATGAAGCGCCTGGGCATTTCCGACCCCGCCGCCACCGCCTTCGTGCGTGGCAACGCCGAGGCGCGCATGGCGCTGTTCGCGCGCGTGGGCCGCACCGTGACGGCCGAAGCCACGCAGGAAAACCAGCTGCAAAAGCTCAGCGCCCGCTGGATTCCCGACGCCGACGGCGGCTTCAAGCGTTTCGTCGTCGAGCGCACGCCCACCGGTTTTGTCGCCCGCACCGAGCGCGACATGCTGACGCCGGGCACGCGCCTGGCCAGCGGCACCATCCGCAGCTCGCTGTTCGCCGCCACCGACGACTCGCGCATTCCCGACGCCGTGGCGAGCCAGCTGGCCGACATCTTCGCGGGCGACGTCGACGTGCGCTCGCTGCGCAAGGGCGACCGCTTCGCCGTGGTCTACGAGACCTTCGAAGCCGACGGCCAGGCGCTGCGCAGCGGCCGCGTGCTCTCGGCCGAGTTCGAGAACAACGGCAAGGTCCACCAGGCCGTCTGGTTCCAGCCCCCGGGCGCGGGCCAGAAGGGCAGCTACTACCGCCCGAACGGCGACAGCCTGCGCAAGGCCTACCTGGCCTCGCCGGTCGAGTTCTCGCGCGTGTCCAGCGGTTTCGCGATGCGCATGCACCCGATCCTGAACAGCTGGCGCCAGCACAACGGCATCGACTACGCGGCGCCCACGGGCACCGCGGTGCGCACGGTCGGTGACGGCACGGTCGATTTCGCCGGCACGCAAAGCGGCTACGGCAACATCGTCATCATCAACCACCGCAACAACCAGCAGACGGCCTACGCCCACCTGAGCCGCATCAACGTGAAGGCCGGCGAGAGCGTGAGCCAGGGCCAGACCATCGGCGCCGTCGGCTCCACCGGCTGGGCCACCGGCCCGCACCTGCACTTCGAATACCGCGTCGGCGGGGCCTACCAGGACCCGACCACGATCGCACAGGAAGGCGGCGCACCGATCACCGCGGCCCTGCGCCCGGCCTTCGAACGCATCGCCGTGGGCGCCCGCACCGAGCTGGCCGCCGCCTTCTCGGTGATCCAGGCCAGCGCCGACTGAGCCTCGCGTCCCTGGGCATGGCCGCCGCACCGCAGCCGCCACAGCAACGCTTCATCGGCCTGATGTCGGGCACCTCGCTCGACGGGGTCGACGGCGTCATCGCCGATTTTTCCGACGACGGCCACCTCGCGGTGATCGGCCACGCCAGCGCCGACTTTCCCGCCCCGCTGCGCGCCGAGCTGCTGGCGCTCAACACCCCCGGCGACAACGAACTGCACCGCGCGGCCCTGGCCGGCAACGGCCTGGCACGGGTGTATGCCGACGTGGTCGCGCAGCTGCTGGCCCGCACCGGCACCGCCCCGCAAGCCGTCACTGCCATCGGCGCCCACGGCCAGACCGTGCGCCACCGGCCGCTCGAGTTCGACGGCACGGGCTACACGCTGCAGGTCAACAACCCCTCGCTGCTGGCCGAGCTGAGCGGCATCGACGTGGTCGCCGACTTCCGCAGCCGCGACCTCGCGGCCGGCGGCCAGGGCGCACCTCTGGTGCCGGCCTTCCACCAGGCGCTGTTCGCCCGGCCCGACGCACCTGTCGCCGTGCTGAACCTCGGCGGCATCTCCAACCTGAGCCTGCTGCCCGCCACGAGCGCGCCGGCGGGCACCGCGCCCCTGCTGGGCTTCGACTGCGGCCCCGCCAACGCGCTGATGGACCACTGGTGCCTGCGCCACCTCGGCCAGCCCTTCGACCGTGGCGGCCAGTGGGCGGCCAGCGGGCGCGTGCTGCCCGAACTGCTGGCCCGGCTGCAGGCCGAACCGTATTTCGCCAAGGCGCCGCCGAAGAGCACGGGGCGCGATTTATTCCATCCGGACTGGCTGGCCGGCCACCTGGGCACGGCCGCCTGGGCGCCTGTCGACGTGCAGGCCACGCTGGCCGAACTGACCGCCAGCACCTGCGCGGCAGCGCTGCGAAGCTATCAAAAGGAGAGCGCGTTGCTGATCGTTTGTGGCGGCGGCGCACTCAACGACCACCTCATGGCCCGCCTGCGCGCCCTGCTGCCCGGCGTGCAGGTGCAGGCGTCGTCGGAACACGGCCTGCCGCCCCAACAGGTCGAGGCCGCCGCCTTCGCGTGGCTGGCCCGGCGCACCGTCCGGCGCGAGCCCGGCAACCTCGCGAGCGTGACCGGCGCGCGCGGGGCGCGGGTGCTCGGCGCGATCTACCCCGCCTGACTTGCGTCAGCCCTGGCCGGAGACCTCCGGCTGCGCAGGCTGTGCCGCCCGCACTTCTGCGGGCAGATGCCAGAAGATCAGCGCCGAAGCCACCGTGATGAGCCCCATGGTCGCGAACGTGGCCTGGAACGCATCGAGCGTCTGCACCGCCGTGGCCGTGCCGAACACGCCGTTGTAGCCCGCCAGCACCGCGCCGGCGGCCGCCACGCCCAGGCTCATCGCCAGCATCTGCACCATCGACAGCAGGCTGTTGCCGCTGCTGGCCATGCCGCCGTCGAGGTCCTTCAGGGTGATGGTGTTCATGGCCGTGAACTGCAGCGAATTGACCGCGCCGAACACCAGCAGCTGCAGCAGGTGCAGCGCCACCGGCTGCCCCGGCGCCGTGAGGCCGAAGCTGGCCATGGTGCAGCCGACCAGCACCGTGTTGGCCACGAGCACGCGGCGGTAGCCGTGGCGCGTGATCAGCGGCGTGGCAAAGCGCTTCATCGCCATGCCGGCCAGCGCGACCGGCAGCATCATCAGCCCGGCGCGCACCGGCGAATAGCCCATCGACACCTGCAGCAGCAGCGGCACCAGGAACGGCATGCAGCTGCTGCCCAGGCGCGAGAACAGGTTGCCCAGCAGGCCGATGCTCAGCGTCGGAATGCCGAACAGCGCGGGCGAGAACAGCGGCTCCGGCGTGCGTGCCGCGCGCAGCCAGTAGGCGACCACGCTGGCGAAGCCGAAGATCAGCACCGCCATCACCCCGCCCTGGCGCAGCCCGAGCCCCGACACGCCGTCGACCGCCAGCGAGATCGCCACCATACCGAAGGCCAGCAGCGCGTAGCCCACGCCGTCGAAGCGCTTCTGGAGCGCGCCGCGCAGGTCCGGCATGTAGCGCAGCGTGGCGATGCAGCCGGCCAGCCCCACCGGCACGTTGATCAGGAAGATCCAGTGCCAGGAGGCGTACTGCACCAGCCAGCCGCCCAGCGTGGGCCCCAGCAGCGGCCCGATGAGCCCCGGAATGGCCACGAAGCTCATCGCCTGCAGGAACTCGCCGCGCGGCACCGTGCGCAGCAGCGCCAGGCGCCCCACGGGCAGCAGCAGCGCCCCGCCCAGGCCCTGCACCACCCGCGCCGCGACGAGCTGCCCCAGCCCCTGCGAGAGCGCGCACAGCACCGAGCCGGCGGCGAACAGCACGATGGCGCAGAAGAAGACGCGCCGCGTGCCGAAGCGGTCGGCGATCCAGCCCGAGGCCGGGATCAGCATCGCCATCGTGAGCGCGTAGGCCACCACCACCGACTGCATGCGCAGCGGGCTCTCGCCCAGGCTGGCGGCCATCGCGGGCAGCGCCGTGTTGATGATGGTGGCGTCCAGCGTCTGCATGAAAAAGCCCACGGCCACGAGCCACAGCAGGCTCTTGCGGGCGGGATCGACGGGAACGGCGGTTTCGGGACTCATCGGGAAAGCGTGGACTCAGGAAAACGACGGGCAGCAAAAAGCCGCCCGGAGGCGGCTTTTTCGAGGGGGCTGGTCAGCAGCATCCAGGCATCAGGCCGAGAAGCTGGAACCGCAGCCGCAGGTGCTGGTGGCGTTCGGGTTCTTGATGACGAACTGGGCGCCCTGCAGGTCTTCCTTGTAGTCGATCTCGGCGCCGAGCAGGTACTGGTAGCTCATGGCATCGATCAGCAGCGACACACCGTTCTTGGTCATGGCGGTGTCGTCTTCGTTGGTGATCTCGTCGAAGGTGAAACCGTACTGGAAGCCCGAGCACCCGCCGCCCTGCACGAACACGCGCAACTTCAGGTCGGGATTGCCCTCTTCGGCGATCAGGTCGGCGACCTTGGCGGCCGCGCTGTCGGTGAAGACGATCGGCTCGGGCATCTGGGTCTGGATGTTTTCGGCAACAGCGCTCATGGGGTGAAACTCCTTGGGGGGCCGCTTGGGCGGCCAATGGGATGGATGCTACTGCAATGCCGCAATTTCGGCAGGCCGCATGCGGCGAGCACCCATCGCAAGTGGGGTCGGGCGCCGCATCCGCCAGGGGCACCTGGGGGACGCGGCCACGAAAAAGCCGCCCGAGGGCGGCTTCTTGTCTCGCAACGAGCAGGGGATCAGCGCTTGCTGAACTGCTTGCGGCGACGGGCGGAGTGCAGACCGACCTTCTTACGTTCGACTTCACGTGCGTCACGCGTCACGAAGCCGGCTTGGCTCAGGACGGGCTTCAGCGAAGCGTCGTAGTCGATCAGGGCACGGGTGATGCCGTGGCGCGTGGCGCCGGCTTGACCCGATTCGCCGCCGCCGTTCACGTTGACCATCACGTCGAAAGCTTCGAGGTTGTTGGTCAGCGCCAGGGGCTGCTTGGCGATCATGATCGAGGTTTCACGGCCGAAGAACGCTTGGATGTCCTTGCCGTTGACCGTGATCTTGCCGGTGCCTTTTTTCAGAAACACGCGGGCGACGCTGGATTTGCGACGGCCGGTGCCATTGTTCCATTCACCAATCATTCTCAAGGCTCCTTACAG